>Ga0209253_10000023_pt1 | contig 95178 bp, 81 predicted proteins | sample FrelakmetBRP12BR_FD_187145 | JGI IMG/M metagenome (GOLD analysis project Ga0209253, IMG submission 187145) | Freshwater lake sediment microbial communities from the University of Notre Dame, USA, for methane emissions studies - BRP12 BR (SPAdes)... | ecosystem: Environmental > Aquatic >...
GGGCTCGTGTCGCGACACCTCCACGACCAGGTCCGGCCGGGAGACACGCTGGTCGTCGACGAGCCGACCGGCAGTTTCAGCGTCGAGACGGATCCCTCCTCCGCGCGGGAAATCGTGCTCGTCGCGGGCGGCGTCGGGATCACGCCGCTGATGAGCATGGCCGAGACGGTGCTGCGCGCCGAGCCCGGCAGCCGAGTAGTGCTGCTCTGCGGCAACCGCAGCCAGGACGAGATCATCTTCGGACAGCGTATCGCGAGGCTCGCCGCCGAGTTCGCGCCCCGTCTCGTGGTTCGGCACGCGCTCGACGCAGCGCCCGAAGGCTGGGCTGGACTGCGCGGTGCGCTCGACGGCTCACTCGTGCTGCGGGCGCTCGAGGGTCGAGCGGCGGATGCCTACTACGTCTGCGGGCCGGAACCGATGATGCGCAGCGTCTGCGAGGCCCTGGCCGCGTCGGGCGTGGCGAGCGACCGGATCCACACCGAGCGGTTCGCCTACGCCTCGGCTGCAACGACGCGCATTCCGAACCACGCTGCCGAGATCACGTTCGCCCGCAGCGGCCGGCGCATCACGGCCCGGGCGGGCCAGACGATCCTGCAGGCCGGGCTCGACGCAGGGCTCGACCTGCCGTCGAGCTGCACGATGGGCGGTTGTGGCGCCTGCAAGCTGCACAAGATCGAGGGCACGGTCGTCATGAGCGAGCCCAATTGCCTGAGCGACAACGAGCGCGAGGCCGGCTACATCCTGGCCTGCTGCGCATATTCGGACACCAACGTGGTCATCGCAGGCCACTGACACAGCAGGGGTAAGAAAATGCTTCCCGATCGCGCAATGCAATCCATGCCGAGCCCGGCGCGCCGGCGCGTCCAGGACGTCTTCGACGCGATGAAGATCGCGCGTCGCGTCGAGAACAAGCAGGTGCTGGTCGACCTGGCGCCGTCCGTGATGCGCGGCTTCGTGATGAAGGAAGGCAAGCAGGGCGAACCCGTCGGCATGCGCGCGAGCCACGACGCTTGGTTCGACTTCCGCTACCAGGGTGACTACCCCGAGATGTACGACCTGTACCGGCGGGCGGTGCAGAACCAGTGGGACGGCGACACGCAGCTCGACTGGGCCACCGACGTCGATCCGCGCAATCCCGAGAAGCCGGTGTTCCCGATCGAGCTCGTGCCGATGGCGGGTCTCGCCGCGCACGGCATCCGCCTCGACCACGACGAGCAGATGCGCTTCGTGCACGACTTCTCGTCCTGGCTGCTCTCCCAGTTCATGCACGGCGAGCAGGGCGCGCTGTTCGCCTCGGCGCAGGTGACCGAGAGCGTGCGCTGGGTGGACGGCAAGTTCTACGGCGCGACACAGGTGATGGACGAGGCTCGCCACCTCGAGGTGTTCCTGCGCTACCTCGAGAGCAAGCTCGGCAAGCTCTACCAGGTCAACGACAACCTGTTCACGATCATGGACGCGCTGATGCGCGACTCGCGGTGGGACATGAAGTTCCTCGGCATGCAGATCATGATCGAGGGCCTCGCGCTCGGAGCCTTCAGCATGATGTACCAGTCCACGCGCGAGCCGCTGCTGAAGGAGTTGCTGCGCTACGTGATCCAGGACGAGGCGCGGCACGTGCACTACGGCGTGCTGGCCCTGAAGCGCCACTTCGCCGAGCTGTCGGATGCCGAGCTGCGCGAGCGCGAGGACTGGACCTTCGAGGTCGCCTGCCTGATGCGCGACCGCTTCCTTGCGCACGAGATCTACGACGAGTGGTTCGGCGCGCACATGAAGCGCGCCGACTGGGACAAGGTCATGTCGGACTCGCCGTTCCTGGTGCAGTTCCGCCAGACCATGTTCAAGCGCCTGGTGCCGAACCTCGAGTACATCGGCATCTTTTCGCCACGCATCCGCGCGCATTACGATAAGGTCGGGCTCACGAAGTACGCCGGCGGCCGCAATGCCTCCGAGCTGACCGCCGAGGACCTCCTCGCCGCCTGAACCGGGACGGCGGGGACACGGGGAGAAGACCATGTCCACGCCGATCCCGATGCTCGACCTGATGTTCTTCCTCACCGAGAGCGTGGAGAACCCGCGCCACGTGGGGTCGGTGCTGATCTTCAAGCCGCCGCGCGGCGGCGCGGACGCGGCACGCGAGATCGTCGCGGCCTACCGCCGCGCGCAGCCGAAGCCGCCGTTCAACCGGATCCCCGTGTTCCTGAAGGCGGGCCTGCCCGAGTGGCAGGAGGTCGAGCGCATCGACCCGCGGCACCACGTGCTGCACATCGCGCTGCCGCCGCCAGGCACCGACGAACAGCTGCACGAGCTGATCGCGGACCTGCACGCCCCCATGCTCGAGCGTCACCGCCCGGGCTGGAAGGTGTACGTCATCGAGGGGCTTGCGGATGGCCGCTTTGCGATCTACCACAAGGTGCATCACGCGCTGGTCGATGGCGAATCCGGGATGGCCATCCTGCGCCGCTCGCTCGCCGATTCGCCGTCCGATCGGCGCATCCGCGCCACGGTCGGCCTCGATCACCCGGCACGGCCCCGCCCGGCGCCGCACGGGCTGCGTGACACGCTCGAGCGCGAGGCCCAGCGGCTGGCGCGCAGGACTTTGTCGGTGGGCCGTGGCTCGATCCGCGTCGCAGGCGAGGCGCTCGAGGGCCTCTGGGGATACTCGCCGGCGCGCAAGCGCGCCTTCACGGCCCCGCAGACGCCGATGAACGAGCCGATCTACAACGCACGGGCGATCGCGCACACGACGCTGCCGCTCGCCGCGATGAAGAAGGTCGCGCGCGCCTGGGACGCGACGTTGAACGACGTCGCGCTGTGCTTGCTCGACGCGGGCATCAATCGCTACCTGCGCGCGATGGGGCGCCAGCCGGACCACCCGCTGGTCGCGATCTGCCCGGTGTCACTGCACGACCCGCAGGCGAAGCAGGCGACGACGAACGTGTCGGCCATCTGGCCCGTGCTCGGGCCGGTTTCGGCTCCGGTCCAGCGCCGCCTCGAGACCGTGAAGTCGAGCACGCGCGCAGAAAAGGCCAGGCTGGGCAGCCTCGGCAAGGAGGCCGCCTACTCCTACGCGGTGATGGCCTTCGCGCTGTCGGAAACGCTGACGATCGCGCGCCCGGAGGCGCTCGGCCTGCGGCCCGCGAACATGCTGATCTCGAACGTGCGCGGACCCGAGCGGCCGCTCTACCTGAACGGCGCGCGCCTCCAGACGTTTTTTCCGGTTTCCACGCTGATCGCAGGCCTCGGGCTGAACATCACGTTCATGTCCTATGCGGACCAGATGGTCTTCGGCTACACGGCCAACGGCTCGGCGCTGCCCGAGGTCGAGAGCATGGCGCGCTACACGACCGACGCCTTCGCGGCACTCGAGCGGGCAACGCGGGCTCGCAAGGCCGGCCGCGCTACTTCCGGAAGACGAGCATCCCGACCTGGTCCGCGTCCTGCCAGCTGAGCGCCAGCTGCCCGGCCAGGTAGCTGTAGCGATTCACAGCATCGAGCTGCGTGAGGAAACGCTGCTCGAGATCCATCTGCGGTTGCGGGCAGGCCATCTTGGTTCCCGCGGCCGTGCCGATGTCGATCTCGCCCGGCTTCGTCTCCTTGACTGGCGCAGTGAACCGGTTGCAGCCGGCAAAGCCGCGCACCTTGTCGTTCTCGAAGTGGATCAGCGGCGCCTCGACGCCGGCCGGCACCGGCTGACCGTCGATCTCGGCGAGCTGCCACTCGTTGGCGGCGAGCATGCTCAGCGCGAGCACGCCGCGCACCTCGCTGGACACCTGCTTCAGCGCCCCGCCGTCCATCGCGTAGGTCTTGCGGGCGACCTGGGTCGGGCAGCAGGCGGCGTCGTCCGGCCCGGCTTCGACCACGTCCATCAGGATCTTGCCGCGCTCCAGCCACAGGCTCTGCAGCCTCGTGCGGTCGCCGACCGGTGCTGTACCGAGATTGACCAGCGCACCGTCACGCACGCCGAATACGGCGACGTGCACGAATTCGCCGCTGCCGCCCGTCGTCGAACTGAGCATGACGACCGCCTCGCTGCCCTCGGCCCCGTCGATGTCGCCGAAATGCAGCGTCGGCGCCCAGAGCGCGAGGCGCGGCCGTGAGCTCGCATCCGCCGCGGCGGGCTCGCCTGCGTAGACACCGCCCGAGAGCGTGACCGCCTGGTCGAAGACCCCGGAAACGCTGGCCGACTGCAACTGCTCGAGCGTCGGCGCCGGCGGAGGACCCGCAGGCCTGGCGGGCGCGGGCGGCGCCTTCTCGGCGCAACCCGCAACGATCAACGCCGCGAACAACGCGCCGGACGGCGCGAGCAGCGAGGGCAATGGCTTCGACTTCATCACGGAATCCTCCAGGAGCGTGGGCCCTTGGGGCCGGAATGCTAGCCGATTCTCCCCGCCCGGGTGCTCCGTAGTCGCCGCGACCCGGATCTGGACATTGCGCGGCGAGACCGCGAAACTTTTTCGGATTCGCAGCTGCGCTCCCGAGGATTATCCGTGACACGATTCGTTTGCTGGCCATTGGCCTCGATCCTGCCGGTGATGGCATTTGCAGCAGGCAGCGCGCTCGCTGCGACGGACAGCTACCCATCGACCTACCGGCCCGCCGCTGGCGCGCCGACGCTGATCCGCAATGCGGTGATCCTCGACGGCACGGGCCGGCGGCTCGACGGCGCCGACCTGCTGCTGCGCGACGGCCGCATCGCCGCGATCGGCCCGGGCCTCGCGGCCGACGGCGCCGAGATCGTCGACGCGCAGGGTCGCTGGGTGACGCCGGGGTTGATCGACGTGCACTCCCACCTCGGCGTCTATGCCAGCCCGGCCGTGAACGCCCACCAGGACGGCAACGAGGCGACGGATCCGGTCACCGCCGGCGTCTGGGCCGAGCACGCCGTCTGGCCGCAGGACCCGGGCTTCGAGACGGCGCTGGCCGGGGGCGTGACCACGCTGCAGGTGCTGCCGGGCTCGGCGAACCTGATTGGCGGGCGCGGCGTGACGCTGCGCAACGTGCCTGCAACGACGATGCAGGAGATGAAGTTCCCGGACGCGCCGCACGGACTCAAGATGGCCTGCGGCGAGAACCCGAAGCGCGTCTACGGCGGCAAGGACCGCGCTCCTTCGACGCGCATGGGCAACGTGGCCGGTTACCGCCAGGCATTTGCCGACGCGCAGGATTACCGTCGGCAGTTCGAGAAGTTCGATCTCGAACGGACAGCCTACGAGCAGAAGAAATCCAAGGACGGCCCGCCGCCCGTGCCGCCGAAGCGCGATCTGCGGCTCGAGACGCTGGTCGGCGCGATGAACGGCGACATCCAGGTGCACATCCACTGCTACCGGGCCGACGAGATGGCCGTGATGCTTGACCTCGCACGCGAGTTCGGTTTCAAGGTGGCGGCCTTCCACCACGGCGCGGAGGCGTACAAGCTCGCCGACCGGCTCGCGCAGGAAGGCGTCTGCGGCGCGCTGTGGGCCGACTGGTGGGGCTTCAAGATGGAGGCCTTCGACGCAGTCTGGGAAAACATCGCGTTCGTGGACGCGCCGGCGAACGGCTGCGCGATCGTTCACTCGGATTCCGCCGAAGGCATCCAGCGGCTCAACCAGGAGGCCGCCAAGGCCATGGCGCGTGGCCAACGCGCGGGCCTCGACGTTCCGCCGGAGCGTGCGATTCGCTGGCTGACCTCGAACGCAGCGCGCGCGCTCGGCATCGCCGACCGCGTCGGCACGCTCGAGCCCGGCAAGATCGCGGACGTCGTGCTGTGGAACCGCGATCCGTTCAGTGTCTACGCGCTTGCGGATCGCGTCTACGTCGACGGCGCGCTCGTCTTCGACCGGATGGCGCCGCCGCGCGAGCCCGCATCCGATTTCCTGCTCGGGCAGCCGACGGGAGGTGCGCGATGAGCCGCGCAGCCCGCTGCACCGCCCTCCCGGCGCTGCTCGCAGTGAGCCTGCTGCCCGGCCTGTCCGCGGCGCAGGACTTGCTGATCCGTGGCGCGACCGTCCACACGTCGAGCCCGCGCGGCACGATCGAAGGCGGCGACGTGCTGGTGCGCAATGGCCGCGTCGCCGAGGTCGGCACCGGTCTCGCCGCCGCGCCCGGGGTCACCGTGATCGAGGCCCGCGGACGACCGCTCACCGCCGGGCTCTTCGGCGGCGTCACGGCGTTTGGCGTCGAGGAGATCTCGGGCGAATCCTCCACGGTCGACAACTCACCGACGGTGCGTGCCGCGGGCGCGAGTCTCGAGCCGCGGCCGGAGTTCGACGTCACGGCCGCCTTCAATGCCGAATCCGTGGCGATCAGCGTGAATCGCGCCGAGGGCATCACGTTTGCCGTCGTGGCGCCGAGCGCAGTCGCGGGCGGCACGGTGCTCGCCGGCCAGGGCGCGGTGGCGCGCCTCGACGGGCGCCTCGAAGCGTTTCCCGCGCCGAGCCGCACCTTGTTCGTCAACCTCGGCCCGGAAGCAACGAGCGCCTCCGGGATGAGCCGGGCCGCGCAGTTCATGCTGCTCGACCAGGCCGTCCGCGAGGCGCGGCCGCCGGCCGCGGCGCGCGACGGCGACTTCCAACTGCTCACGCCGAACGGCCGCGAGGTGCTGGCGCGCTATCTCGCGGGCGGGCGCATCGCGTTCAGCGTCGATCGCGCGACGGACATCCGCCAGGTGCTCGCTTTTGCCAAGCGCAATGGCGCGCGTCCGGTGATCGTCGGCGGCGCGCAGGCTGCGCAGGTCGCGAGCCTGCTGGCGACGTCGAAGGTACCCGTCATCGTCGATCCGCTGCTGAACCTGCCGGGCACGTTCGACCAGATCGGCGTCTCGCTCGACAACGCTGCTCGATTGCACAAGGCTGGGGTCTCGATCGCATTCACCCAGCTCGTGGACCCGACCCACAATGCGTTCAAGGTGCGCCAGGCCGCGGGAGTGGCAGTGGCGCACGGGCTGCCGTGGGACGCAGCGCTCGCGGCGCTGACGAGCGGACCGGCGGAGATCTTCGGACTCGGCGCCGAGCTCGGCCGGATCGCGCCCGGCTACGCAGCCGATCTCGTGCTGTGGTGCGGCGATCCGCTCGAGGTGACCTCGGTCGCGGAGCAGGTGTGGATCGACGGTCTGCCGCAGCCGATGCGCACCCGGCAGACCGAACTGCGGGATCGCTATCGGCCGCGAACGCCCTAGCGTCTCAGGTGCGGCTGCCCCCCCATCTCGACCATCTTGCGGGCCTCCGCGACGAACCGCTCCGCGCCCTTGCCGTCCTCGACGCGCGCGGGTCGCGGCGGAACGTCGATGCCACGCTGGCAGGCGGGCCGTGCGGCCAGTTGCGCCACCCAGCGCTCGAGGTTGGGCAACCCGTCGAGCGCGACCCCGGACCACTTGTGCGTGCGCACCCAGGCCCAGTTCGCAATGTCGGCAATCGAGTAATCGCCGGCGAGGTACTCGCGGCCGTCGAGCTGCGTGTCGAGCACGCCGAACAGACGCCGCACCTCGCCGTGGTAACGGTCGATCGCCGGCTGGATCTTCTCGGGGAAATAGCGGAAGAACACATTCGCCTGGCCCATCATCGGGCCGATCCCGCCCATCTGGAACATTAGCCACTGCATCACGCGCGAGCGGCCCTTCGCATCGGCTGGCATCAGGCGGCCGGTCTTCTCGGCGAGGTAGACGAGGATTGCGCCCGACTCGAAGACGGCGAAGTCGTCCTCGGCCCGGTCGACGATCGCGGGAATGCGCCCGTTGGGACTGATCTTCAGGAACTCCGGGCGCTTCTGCTCGAGCTTGCCGAGATCGAGCGCGTGCACCGTGTACGGCAGCCCGAGTTCCTCGAGCGCAATCGAGACCTTGTGCCCGTTCGGGGTCGCGGCGGTGTAGAGATCGATCATCGGCGTGACGGCTCCTGCGGTGATCTGCGACTATCCCAGAACGACTGGTCGCCCGAAAGGTCCGGACATGCTTGCAGCCATTCACCACGCGTCGGCACCGCTGCGCCGGCTGTTGCTCGACGCCGCCGAGGTCCCGGCCAACCTCGGCCGCGTCACGTCGATTGCCGCGGCAGAGGAGCAGGATCCGGAGCCGGTCGGCATGACCCGCGATGGCGTCGCGGCGATCTGGCGAGCCGCGGAGCGCGTCTATGCCACCGGCATGCACCCGGGTCTCTCGCTGGTCGTGCGCCGTCACGGCCGCGTCGTGCTGAAACGCGCGATCGGGCACGCACGTGGCAATGGGCCCGGCGACCGCAGCGAGACGCCCGTGCCGATGACCCCGGCGACGCCGATCTGCGTTTTCTCGGCCAGCAAGGCGATGGCGGCCATGCCGTTACACCTGCTGTCCGAGCGGAAGGCACTGAGCCTGCTCGATCCGGTCAGCCATTACCTGCCGGAATTCGGCCGCAACGGCAAGCGCGACATCACGATCTACCAGCTGCTGTGCCACAAGGCCGGCATCCCGACGATCCCGACCAGCGACGTCGACGTCGCGGAACTGCTGCTCGACCGCAAGGAGATCCTGCGGCTGATCTACGCGACCGCGCCCGACAAGCCGGGCCGCCACCACGCCTACCATGCACTGACCACGGGATTCGTCGTGGCCGCGCTGGTGGAGAAGATCAGCGGCCAGGGCTTCCGTGCGTTCTTCCGCGACCACATCAGCGGACCGCTCGACATGGGGTCATTCGACTTCGGCGCGCGCGGCCGGACGCTGGGACAGGTGGCGCGCAACTACGTAACGGGATTCAAGGCGAGCCGGCCCGCCGACCGGTACCTGCAGCGCGCAATCGGCACGAACCTCGAGCACGCCGTCCAGCTCTCGAACGATCCGCGCTTCTATCGGGCCGTGATTCCAGCGGGCAACGGCGTCGCGACCGCAGACGACTGCTCGAAGTTCTTCCAGTGCCTGCTCGATGGCGGCGAGTTCGGTGGCACACGGGTCTTCGCGCCGCTGACCGTCCGACGCGCGGTGGCCGAAGTCGGCAAGCCGGAGATCGACCGGTCGCTGCTCGTGCCGCTGCGCTATTCGGCAGGAATGATGCTCGGTGCCAGCCCCTGGGGACTCTACGGTCCCGACACGTCGCAGGCGTTCGGGCATCTCGGCTTCGCAAACATCTTCGTCTGGGCGGACCCGGAGCGGGCGACCTCGGTCGCGCTGCTCACGACGGGCAAGCTGGTGCTGGGCGTGCACGCACCTTGGCTCCTTGCGCTGCTCGCGAAGCTGTCGCGGCACTGTCCGAAGCTGTCGGTCGCCGAGCAGGACGAGCGGCTCGTCGCGATCGGCATGGGCTGAACGGCGCCTGTAAGTGAGAACTATTGCGATCCGGAAGAAATCGGCGTAATTAGTCTCCTTCGAAACGATCAAGGAGGGGTTCCATGAACCGCACACTTGTCGTTGCGCTGGTCGCCATCGCCGTCGCCGCCGGTCTCTTCTACGGACGACGCACCTCCGACCCGTCGCCCCCCCCGCCCAACGCCGTCGTCGCGGCTCCAATCGGTGCGACCTTGCTCGAAGGGCTTGGCGATTACTCGTTTCCCGTGACGAGTTCGCACCCCGAGGTGCAGCGCTGGTTCGACCAGGGACTGATGCTCACCTACGGGTTCAACCACGACGCCGCGGAGCGAACCTACCTCAAGGCCACGGAACTCGATCCCGAGTGCGCGATGTGCTGGTGGGGCGCGGCACTGGTGCTCGGTCCGCACGTCAACAGTGGCATGGACCCGGCGAACAACCAGAAAGCGTGGCAGCGACTGCAGCGCGCGATCGAACTGGCGCCGCGCGCGAGCGAGCGCGAACAGGCCTTCATCCGCGCGCTGTCGGCGCGGTTCGCGGAGAATCCACCGGACGATCGACGCCCGCTCGACGAGGCCTACGCGAAGGCGACCGGCCAGCTCGTCGCCGATCGACCGGACGACCTCGACGCGGCGGCCTTCCACGCCGAGGCGCTGATGGACCTGCAGCCGTGGGATTACTACGACGAGCACCTGCAGCCCAAGGGAAACACGGCGGAGATCGTCTCGATCCTGGAGTCCGTGATAGCCCGCGACCCGGATCACGCGGGCGCGCTGCATCTGTACGTGCACGCGGTCGAGGCCTCCTCGGATCCGCAACGCGGCGTCGCGGCCGCCGATCGGCTGCGCGAGCTGATCCCGGGCTCGGGGCACCTCGTGCACATGCCGGCCCACATCTACGCGCGGGTCGGCCGCTGGCACGACGCGGTCATCGCCAACCAGAAGGCGATCGAAGCCGACGACGCGTACCTCGCGATGTGCCGCGGCAACGTGCAGGGCCTCTACCCGCTCGGCTACGTGCCGCACAATCATCACTTCCTGTGGTTCGCTGCGAGCATGGGAGGCGCGAGCGCCGTCGCGCGCGACGCTGCGCTGCAGACGGCCGCGCGCGTCAACCTGCCGGAGCTGATGCGACAGCCGGGCTTCGCCGGGTTGCAGCACTACTGGATGACGCCGTGGTTCGACCGCGTCCGCTTCGGCCGCTGGGACGAGATCGCGGCCGAGGCCAACCCGGCGCCCGACCTGCCCTACGTGACGGCGATCTGGCATTACGCGCAGGCGATGGCGGCCCTGCGCCAGGAGCGGCCCGAGGACGCCGCGAAGCACTATGCCGCACTCAGCACGCTGGCCGCCGATCCGGTCATGGAGACGCTGACGGTGTGGGACCGCTATCCGCTGTCGCACGCGGTGCACATCGCCGAACGCACGGTGAGCGCCGAGCTGGCCCTCTCGCGCGGCGACCACCGTACCGCAATCGCTGCACTACGCGAGGCCGTCCTGATCGAGGACGAGATTCCGTACGACGAGCCGCCGGGCTGGCACGCGCCGGTGCGGCAGACGCTCGGCGTGGTGCTGCTCGATGCCAGCCAACCGACCGAGGCCGAAGCAGTCTATCGCGAAGAGTTGCACCGCAACCCGTCCAACGGATGGTCGCTGCGGGGACTCGCGGAAAGCCTGCGCGCGCAGCAGCGCGACGACGAAGCCGCGGAAGCGGAGCAGCAATTGGCCGCGGCCTGGGCGTATGCGGACGTGCAGCCCGACGCGTCGCGAATCTAGGTGCGTGGTCACTGGAGACTGAATGAACGAGCGAGCGTGGTGGAACGCCCTGGTAGCAGCTGCCCTCCTCCCGGCCGTCGCCGGCGCGGAGGTGAAACAGGCGTCGCCGGACGGCGCGATCTTCGAGCATCGCTTCGAACTTCGCGCCACTTCCGCCGACGCCTGGGCCGTGCTGGTGCACCCGGAGCGTTACTGGCCCAACGATCACACGTGGTCGGGCAACGCGGCGAACATGAGCCTGGTACCCGAGGCGGGCGGCTGTTTCTGCGAGCAGTGGGATGGCGGCAGCGCCGAGCACGGGCGCGTCGTCATGGCGATCCCGGGCAAGCTGCTGCGGTTTCGCGGCTCGCTCGGGCCGTTCCAGGAGATGGCCGTGACCGGCATCATGACCGTCACGCTCACCCCGACGGAGACCGGCACGACCGCCGTCGTGACCTACCGGATCAGCGGCGACGCATCGCACAAGCTCGATGCGTTCGCGTCGGTCGTCGATGGCGTCATTCACCAGCAATTCGCGGGATTCGCGGCGCTGGCGTCGCGACCGCCCGAGTAACGCCGTCAGCGGGGGCTGTGAGCCATCGCAGCTCGAGATTTCTCTCGCCTGTCTGTTGCAGGCGCTTCGTACACGACGCGGCCACCAACGATCGTCTTCAACACCTTCAGGTCGCGGATCGCCGGCGGCGGGATCCGCAGGATGTCATCGGAGATCACCACCATGTCCGCGAGCTTGCCGGGCTCGATCGATCCCTTGATCGCGTCCTCACCCTGCGCCCGAGCCGACCAGATGGTCAGCATCCGCAGCGCCTCGGTCACCGACACCGCCTGCTCCGGCACGAACACGCCGACATCGGCCGTGCGCGTGACCGCCGCCCACACGTGCAGGAACGGATCGATCGTCTCGAGCACGATGCCCGTGAGATCCGTGCCGAAGCCGGGCTCGAGCCCCGCATCGATCGTGTCGCGGAATCGGAACGCGCCGCGCGCGCGCTCCGCACCGAGATTCTCGATCGTCGAGTTCGCGAGCGTGTAGATCCAGCCGGGCTGCACGTTGACCCTGACGCCCAGCCGCTGCGCACGCGCCAGGTCGTCCGGGCCGAGCATGAACTCGCCAAAGTGCTCGATTCGCTGCAGCGCCGCGCCGCGCGCCGGCGTGCCAGACCCCGCCTGGGCTTGTACGTGCTCGAACGCGGTGAGCGCCATGGCGGTCGCTCGGTCGCCAGTCGCGTGGGCCAGGAACGTGAGTCCCGCGCGATACGTGCGCAGCGCGAGCGCGTCGAGTTCCGGTTGCGTCATATTGAGAATGCCTTGACCGCCTGCCTCGCCCGCATACGGCACCGTCACGGCGCCGCCGCGCATCGGGACATCGCTGTCGATCCATGCCTTGACGCCGGCGAGGCGATACCACGCTGGATCGACCCCGGGGCCGAGGGTCAGTTCGTCAAACGCCGCAGGCAGGAACCGGCCGGCCGGATCGGCGTGCACCGCGATGGTGTACCGCAGCGTCGCGGGCGGGCCGGGCGCCAACTGCTTGAGGACGCCGAGCTGGTTGTGCGGCGTGATCGCATACATCGACGTGTACCCTCGCGCATTCCACATCTGCGGAATCACACGCGCGTAGTAACGTCGCAGGTCCTCGTCCGGGATGCGCTGGTCCGGGAAGATGGCCAATCCCTCGCGAATCACTCCGGTCGGCTCGCCGTCCGCGTCGAGCTCGATGTGCGCGCCCCTGAGCTCGTGCATGCCGCGCTCGATCCCGAGGCGGCCGAGACCTTGGGTGTTGACGACCGATTCATGCGCGCCGTTCAGGAACATCACCGGAGAGCTCGGCGCAGCGGCGTCGAGTTCGGCCCGCGTGGGGATGCGCCGTTCGGCGAAACGGGTCTGGCTCGAGGACGATCCGGCCACGATGATCCATTCCCCGGCGGGCGTCTCGGCGCCGTGCGCCGCGATCTTGCGCAGCAGCACGGCGACGGACGGTGTGGTCACGAACCGCCCGTCGAGGTAGCGCTCGATCATGCGCACTGCGTACGACGGGTGCACGTGGCCGTCGATGAAGCCCGGCAGGACGGTCCGGCCCCGCAGGTCGACGACCTCCGTCTGAGGATCCGTCAGCTCCCGGATCTGTGCATCCGAACCGGTCGCCAGAATCCTGCTGTCCTTGACTGCGACCGCCTGGACGACCGTGCCGGCCGCATCGAGCGTGAGTATGTTGCCGTTCAGGAACACCGTCTCCGCGGTGGCCTGCGCCTCCGCACGCGCGGTCAACATCGTGGATGCGAGCCACACCGCGGCGAGCGAGCCGACGCATCGAGGGAGCGGCCTGCCCTGACTTGCGGTCATTCTTGCACCCGCAGGATCAGGAACGCGAACACGGCAAGCACGCCGAGTGCACAGGCCAGCGACAGCCGGAAGGAAAAGGCCCGTCCGCCACCGAACTGCGGCCGCCGCAGCTGCGGGTAGCGCATCACCAGGAACAGGACGACGGAGGCCACCGTCGTGACGGAAAGCGCCAGGCCATGAGCCGCATTCACGATCCAGGACCTCCTTCATCTGTGCATCTGTCCGCACCGCGGCGGCCGGCCCTGCGGATCACCGCGGTCGCGTGCTCCGTGACCGTGGCGCTCGTGCCCCGGGCCCAGGGCGCCATGCCATGTCATCTGCAGCAACAGGCGCGCCGCAGCAGTCGCAGACGACGACCGGCCGGGAAATCCTGCCACAGGGCGTGTGCTCGAGCAGCAGCGGCGGGCCCCTGCCCTCGTCGAGCCACCGATCGCCCCAGCGCATCATCATAACGATGACCGGGTAAAGATCGCGGCCCTTGCTGGCGAGCCGGTACTCCGATCGCGCCGGCCGCTCCTGATACCGGTGTCTGGTGAGCAGCCCGTTGGCCACCAGTTTCTTCAGGCGGTCGGTGAGGATGTTCGGCGCAGCGCCGAGATTCGCCTGGAACTGATCGAACCTGCGCACGCCGAAGAACGCTTCGCGCAGGATTAGGAACGTCCAGGCGTCGCCCGCCTGCGCCAGCATTCGTTCCACGGAATCGGCGCGCGGGCGCTCGGATGCAGCCGCAGGCTCGGGCACCTGCCTCGGGCGTGGCTTGCGGGTGGCTTGCATGGCACGAAATCCACTGGTAGCTTTCGAAACAATAGTGACGCGTGACGCGGCGGGTTGCAACTCACCGGTCCCGATCGAGAGCCTGGAGGCATTGCCATGTTTCGAACCACCAGCACCACGGGCCTGGAACCCGCACCGACGTTCTCGAACCTGATCCTGGAGGACCGGACACCGGTTGCGAAGATCACGCTCAACCGGCCAGACGTGACCAATGCGCTGTCGATCCACCTGTCGGCCGAGCTCACGCGCGCCATCGAGTACGTCCGTGACACGGAGCGCTTCAAGGCGGTCGTCATCACCGGTGCCGGCGGCAATTTCTGCGCCGGCGATGACTTGAACGAGATGGCCGCGGGCGCCTGGGGCGATGCCAACCAGGTGATGCGCCGCGTGCGCCTGTACCAGCACATGGCCAACATGCTCGAGGAGCTCGACAAGATCACGATCGCGGCCGCCGACGGCTACTGCGTCGGTGGCGGGCTCGAGATCACCATGGCCTGCGATTTCGTGATCTGCACTGAGCGCTGTCGCTGGGGCATGCCCGAGGTCGACTGGGGCATCACCCCGGGATGGGGCGGCACGACTCGCATGGCGCGCCTGATTGGTCGCCGCATGACCAAGGAGATCAACCTGCTCGGCGCGCTGCATCCGGCCCGGCGCGGCCTCGAGCTCGGACTGTTCAACCGGGTCGTGGCGAACGACCAGCTCGACGCCGAGACGCAGAAGCTCGTCGACCTGCTGCTCATGAAGAACCAGCAGGGTCTGCGCCAGCTCAAGTTCATGATCAACAAGAACGTCGAGGCCGATCTCTACACGGCACAGGGTTTCGAGGCGCTGGGTGCCGGACTCACGGCTGCCGTGCTGGGTGGAGCACAGGTCCCGGACAGCGACGGTTCGCACGGCTGGCAGTCGTACAAGGCCGGCGACCCAGGCGCCGCGATCCGCAAGCGCCGAGCGGCGTCGAAGGACTTCTGGGTCGACTGACGGGAGATCGGCCGCGCGCTCACCGATCGCGCGAACCGTCAGCCTCGCGGCATCGTCACTGCTGGCGCCTGCGGCGACGCGCTGCGCCAAGCCGGACGCGGGTTGCGTGCGATCCACCCCCGCGCGTCCTCGACCGTAGCAAACGTCGCCTCGGGGTACGGCGCAAGCGGCAGCGACTCGAAGTAGCGGACGTGCGCGAGCATCGGATCGCCGCCGGCGACCGTGGCGTGCACGATGTCGGGACCACAGTCGTACTGGAGTCGCGCCAGCTGTTCGACCCGGCCGACGAACGTGTCGGTGAGGTCCGGACCGGGTTCGGCTTCCAGGTAGTCGGAAATGATGTAGCGCGTGCACTCGTAGCGCAGGTCGCCGGTCATTTCCTCGTACGCTTCGCGGAACTCGGTCGACGACACCACGCCGAAGAACCTTCGGTAGACGCCGTGTCCTTCCCACCGCAGTCTGTATGGCATGTGGCTGCCCTCCGTCGGGCGACTCGCAGGTCTGCTGCGACCTGCCGAGCACCGCGACCCCAAGCCTGCGCCTTCGCACGGAGCAGTCAATGCACATGACCACAAAGTTGGAACCACCGCACAAACCGCCCGCCCGGAGCGCCCGCGGGAAGCTGCGCACCTCGTGCTCCTGCGCAACGACGAGCGCCGGGACTGGTGCGACCACCGGCCTGCGCCGACGTATGGCATCACCACGCTGTCGCCAAACGGAAACACTTTTTCGTCCGGCGTGACGTCGCGACTGCGCGATACTCGGGATACTGCGCGGATCTCCAGATCGTGGCCATCCGCGACGCAGGCAGAACGGAGCGCACCCCGATGAGCTGGGCAGACCCCGTGATCGCGACAGCACTCGCCGTCCTGGCCGAGCGCACGGCAACGGCCGCTCGGACTTTCGTCACCGCGCCGTCGGGCTGGAGTCGTTGCGACGTCTGGCTGACGCGTGCCAGGCCGCCTCGCGCAGTTCACGGATCGTCGGCGCACGAGCGATCGGCGCTCAGCCAGTCACCCCGGTCGCAATCCACTCGTCGACGAGCTGTTCCAGCACGGTGAGCGGCACCGCGCCGCTCTCGAGCACGACGGTGTGGAAATCCTTCAGGTTGAACTTCGGCCCGAGTGCCGTGCGAGCGCGATCCCGCAGCTCCAGAATCTTGAGCTGGCCGACCTTATAGGCGGTGGCCTGGCCGGGCAGCGCCATGTAGCGCTCGACCTCGGAGACCACCTCGTCCTCGCCCATGCCGGCCGTGCCGACCATGTATTCGATCGCCTGCTCGCGAGTCCAGCCCTTTGCATGCAGACCGGTGTCGACGACGAGGCGCACGGCGCGGAACAACTCGGCCTGCAGGCGCCCGAGATCGCCGAACGGGTCGTTCGCGTAGAAGCCGATCTCCGCCGCAAGTCGCTCGGCATAGAGAGCCCAGCCTTCGCTGTAGGCCGTGTAGATCGGCTGCTGGCGCAGCAGCGGCAGGTCCTTCAGCTCGCGCGCCATCGCGATCTGGAAGTGGTGGCCAGGGATCCCTTCGTGAACCGCGAGGGTCTTCATGCCCCAGGTCGGCAACTCCGACGTGTCGCGCAGGTTCGCAAAAAAGGTGCCTGGCCGCGAGCCATCGAGCGCCGCAGGATTGTAGTAGGCCATCGCCGAGCCCTTCTCGGCCGAGGCCGGAATCCGCTCGACGGCGAGCTTGCCGGGCGGGATCGTCTTGAAGTACTCGGGCATCCGCAACGCGATGTCGTCGAGGATCTCGCGGTAGCGGGCCAGCACCTGCTCGCGCCCCGCCTCGGTGTTCTCGAACAGGAACCGCGGGTCCGTGCGCAGCACCGCCATGCGCTCGGCCACCGTCCCCGACTCCAGCCCCTGGCTCTTCAGCAAGGCGTCCATCTCGGCGTCGATGCGCGCCACTTCGGCGAGCCCAAGCTCGTGCACCTGCTCGGGCGTGTAGTCGCTGGTCGTGAACTGCCGCAGCATGGCCTGGTAGAAGGCCGCGCCGTCCGGCAACCGGCCGACGCCGTCCGCCACGCCCTCCGCCTTGGGACGTTCGGCGATCAGCGCCGCGCGCATCCGCTCGTACGCCGGATAGACGCTGGTCCGGACGGCCTCGATCGCCTGGTCACGCAACGACGTGCGCAACGTGTCGTCGAGTCCCTCGGCCTTCGCCATGCGCTCGACGAAGCTAGTGACGAGCGGGCTTTCTTCGGGCGACGGCTCGATCGTGTCGTCGATCACGACCAGCGAGCGCTCGAGCAGCGCCGACGGCAGCACGACGCCAGCCCCCGACTGACGCTGCATCTCCGCGGTGAGCGCATCGAGCTTGCCGCCCATCGCCTGCAGCCGCGCGACGTAGTTGCGCGCGGTCTTCTCGTTCTTCACGACGTGTGACGTCTGCAGGAAGCTCGCGAGTTGCACCTGCGTGCCGAACATCGGGCTGATCGGGTACAGGCCCTCGGACGACAGCCAGTCGAACGGCTGGAACGCGGCCTGCGAACCGTAGAAATCGAGCAGCACGTCGTACGTGATCTGTTCCTGAGGCTCGAGCTTTGCGCGGTCGAACTTCCTCACGTCCGCCATCGCCTGCTCGGCGAACGCGTAGTCGTCGTCCCGCTTCTCGACGCCGACCGCCGCCAGCTTGCCGGAATGGCGATCGACGATCGTGCCATCCGCGATGCCGATCATCGTGAACAATTCGGGATTGCGGACGAGGAAGAACGTCGCCTGACGATTCGCGAGCTGGTTGATGGTGAACGGCTGGCCCCAGACGATCCGGTAGCCGGCGAACGCGCCAACCAGCAGAGCGACGACGACCGACCAGCCAACGATGCGCAGGACTTTCTTCACACTCGGCTCCCCCAGATGAAGCCGGGCAGGCTACAGGGGCGGTCTGGTCCGCACAATCCTGCGCAGGACACGGTACGACGAACCGTTCGTCGCGGGCGGCTAACTGTAGGCCACGATCTCTGCGTGCAGCGCGGCGGCCGCGGATCCGTCCGCATGGGGCCGTTGCACGAGCGTCAGCGCTGCCGACTGCTGCGCCCGGGTCGCCGACGCCTGGCCATGCAGGGCCACGGCGTATTCGCTCACGTCCTGAACGAACACGGCGAACATCCGGTCCACGTGAACCTCGCCGAGGCCGGCGCAGGCGCCGGTCGTGCCGCTGCGCGTGCCGTCCGCCGCGCCGTCGATCGCGAGCGCAGCCGCTTCCGCCACCAGTTGCGCGTAGACGACCTGCGTGAAGATCTGGCCGATCGAGAGCAGGAAATCGAGGTCCTTGCCCTGCTCGCCCTGCGGCCCGGCCACGGCCATGAACTGCCCGAAAGCCTGCACCTGGGCGAGGAACGCGGCCACGTTCGGGAGGTGCGCGAAGCGGGTGAACGCCGTGCGCCAGTCCTGGAAGCCGATGCGCGACAGGCCGCTCGCCGGTCCCTGCGCGAACAGGAACGCGTCGTCCGCCGGGTCGAGCCGAACCGGCACGGCACGGTAGGCGACCGGCTTGCCTGCGGCAGCCGCCGCATAGGCCGGCAGGAACTTGAGCACGAGCGCGAGATTGACGTGCACCGTGCCCTCGAGCTTCGGCAGCGTGCGGATGTGCCGGGTGGCCTGCTCGAAATACGTGTCCTTTTCGAAGCCCTTCGCCGCGATCACCTCCCAGAGCAGGTCGATCACCCGCTCGCCCTCGCTGGTGACCTTCATCTTGGCGATCGGGTTGAAGAGCAGGAATCGGCGGTCGTCCGCGGCCGCGGACCGCTCGTAGTCGGAACAGCGCGCGCTATAGAGCTTCATCGCGATCAATCTCACGTACGCATCGGCCAGCAGCCGGCGGACGTGGGGGAAATCAGTGACGCGCGTGCCGTACAGCACGCGACGGTGCGCATGCCGGATCGCCTCGGTGAACGAGTGCTCTGCGATGCCGATGCTCGCCCACGCGAGCTGCACCTTGCCGACGTTGACGGTGGCGAGCGCGGCATCCCAGGCCGACTTGCCCGTATGCAGGACGTCCGCCAGCGTCACCGGGTAATCCTTCAGCCGGAATTCGGAGACGTACATCTGGCCGCGAATCACGTTCTGCACGAGCTCGTAGCCGGGATGCTGCGGGTCGGCAAGGAAGAACACGTAGTCGTCGGCCGGGTTCGCCGACGGGCCGCCGGGTCGCTGCACGCGACCGAACACGGCGACCCGCGCCGCGCAGTTGCCGTTGCCGATGTAGTACTTGCCGCCGGTCGCCCGCCAACCCGCGCCGTCCGGGGTCAGCACCATGTCGGTCGAATAGATGTCGGCGCCGTGCTCGCGCTCCGACAGGCCGAACGCGAAGACGCCCCCGGTCGAGAGCAACTTCCCGACGAGCGCCTTCGCCGCGGCGTTGTCGCTCATCCAGACCGGACCGAGCCCGAGCACGGTCACCTGCCACGCATACCAGTGCTCGAGCGAGTACCAGGCCAGCAGCTCGCTCAAGTCGTTGTTGCGTGCCGTGTCCCAGCGCGCAGTCGGCGGCGTACCGGCCTCGGCGCCGATCAACCGGCCGACCGCCGCGGGCGTGCCGAAGGTCGCGAAGATCCCTTCGCGTTCGAGCATGGCGAGGAAGTCCGTGTACCAGGCCGCGTCGTGGCACTCCTGCTTGAGGGCGTCGTGGCCCTTGGATTCGAAGAAATCACGCACCGCGAGCAGCGCGCTGCGGGTGTACTCGTCGTACCCGGAAGCGTCGTAAGTCTGCGGATCGAACAGCAACATTGGTATTTCTCGGTTCAGCGTCGGAGGCGGCTCAGGCGCGCGTTGTGGCTTCTCGCGCACGCTTCGCAGCATCGTACTCCTGCGCCGCCTGCTGCGCGGCTGCCGCGTCGCCGAGCGCGGTGAACGCCCAGCGCAGCACGTCGTACGGACCCTCGTACAGGGCGGACGGTTGGCGGAAGCCAATGCGCGGGAAGCTGCCCCCAGCGCCGTCGTGCAGGCCGTTGACGATCGCCATGTTGGACCAGGCGATCGCGTCCTCGTAGCGTTTCGCCTTGTAGGCGGCCCAGCCCGCAAGCCAGGCCAGCTCTGCCGTCGCCGGCCGGATCGCGAGTCCCTGCGCGCAGAGCGCGATCGCATCGCCCCAGCGCCTGAGCGCGCAGCAGCATTCAGCCGCCCGGTAACAGGCCCAGGCGCCCTCCTCAGCCCAGCCGCCCAGCGCCGCACACGCACGGTAGGCATCGATGGCCGCCGCGTACTGGCCCAGGTCGTGGTGCGAGGCGCCGAGGTAGTAGTGCCAGCGAGGCTCCTTAGCGTGCTGGCGCACGTAACGGCGCAGCACAGCCACGTCGCGCTCGAACTTGCGACGCAGCGCGGCTTCGTCCTTGGGCAGCTCACGGAACCGTACGCCCGGCAACTGCACGCTCTCGCCATCCCGCTGGCCGGCCAGCGCCTCGTGGGTCGGGCCATTCCAGCGCACGGCCGCCGGCAAGCGAAAGATGCGCTCCTTGGCGTAGAAGCCGTTCTCTTCGCTGACCAGCAGCACCGTTGCCCGGGTCTTTGCCAAGGCGCTGCGCAAGTCGAAGCTCGCATCGAACAGAAGGCGCTCGTCGGTGTCCACGGTCACGGCCCACTGCCCGCCCGCAGCGTACGCCGCCTCGAGCGCAAAATTGCGCGCAGCGGCGAAGTCGTCTTTCCATGGATATTCGCGCACGACGAGCTTGTCGCCCGCGACGCGGCCAGCGACCTCGAGCGTGTCGTCGCGCGCGCCGGTGTCGATGACCAGGCAGCGGTCGACCTGTGGCGCGATCGAAGCGAGCGCGTCGCCGATGATGCCGGCGTGGCTGGCCGTCAATGTGGTCGAGACGATCATGGGTGCAACACGCTAGTTATCCGGCCGCCCGCACCGCGTCAAGTGGAAGAACTGCTAACCTTCTCCCGCCCGACCACACCTGGGGGATACGACGTGCCGACATTGAACGAGTTCCTGACGCCCGTCCTCGCGCTCGTGGCCTGGACGCTCGTGATGTGGGCCTGGATGTATGCCACCCGCATTCCAGCGATGAAAGAGGCCGGCATCGACCCGCAGGACGCGGCCTATCCGGGCACCTGGTCGCACCGGCTGCGGCCGGGCGTCCGCTCCGTGGCGGACAATTACAACCACCTGCACGAGCAGCCGACGCTCTTCTACGCGCTGATGTTCCTGGCCGCGCTGACCGGCGGCGGGGACGCCACGGCACTCAAGCTCGCCTGGGCTTACGTGCTGCTGCGCATCGCGCACTCGCTGGTGCAGGCGACGTTCAACCGCGTCATCGTGCGTTTCGGCATCTTCGCGCTGGGCACGATCGTCCTGATGGCGTTCACGGTGCGCCAGGCGCTGCGGGTCCTCGGCTGAGGCCGTCCCGGGCCGGCGCTCACTCGCGATAGTGGGCGCCGCGGCTCTCCGGGTTCTCCCAGGCGGCGAGCGTCACGATCAGCGCGACGCGCACCGCGTTGCGCAGGCCGATCAGTTCGTCGGTCAGCGCGGCGGCGCGGTAGAACCGCTCGATCTCGACCTCGAGGTTGCGCAGGTCCTGGATCGCGCGCGCGAGGCGCGGTGTCGTGCGCACCAGGCCCACGTAGTTCCACATGATGTGCTTGATCGAGCTCATATCCTGCGCGACCAGCGCCGGATCGGGCGTCTCCCGCCCGGTCGGCTGCCAGCGCGGGATGTCCTCGTACCGCACGCCGTTGTGCGCGCGCAGCGAGGCAGCGATGTGCGCCGCCGAGCGGCTGCCCCAGACGAGCCCCTCGAGCAGCGAGGTGCTCGCCAGCCGGTTGGCGCCGTGCAGCCCGGTGCAGGATACCTCGCCGATCGCGTAGAGGCGCTGCACCGTGCTCGCGCCGTGATCGTCCGCCCAGACGCCGCCGCACGAATAGTGCGCAGCGGGAACGACGGGCAGCAGGTCGCGGGTGATGTCGATGCCGTACTCGAGGCAACTGCGGTGCATCTCCGGGAACTCGGCCCGAATCCGCTCGGCCGGGATGTAGGACGGCAGGTCCAGGTAGACGTTCGAGACGCCGCGCCGCAGGATCTCGGAGTGAATGCTGCGGGCGACCACGTCGCGCGGCGCGAGGTCCTTCCACTCCGGGTCGTAGCGCTCCATGAAGGGGTCGCCCCGCTCGTCTACCAGCCGGGCCCCAGCGCCGCGCACCGCCTCCGTGATCAGGAAGCAAGGCGCGTTGCGGTGATAGAACGCGGTCGGGTGAAACTGCACGTACTCGGTGTTGATGACCCGCGCGCCGGCGCGGTAGGCCATGGCCAGTCCATCGCCGCGGGAGCCCACCGGGTTGGTCGTGCGCAGGAAGATCTGGCCCAGGCCGCCCGTGGACAGTACCGTGGCCCGCGCGAAGCAGCGGATCACTTCTCCGGAAGCCTGGTCGAGCACGTAAGCGCCGACGCAGGACAGCGGATCGTAGATGGCACGGCGATCGCGGCCGTGGTGGGCCGGGGTCAGCAGGTCCACGGCGGTGTGGCTGGTCAGGAACCGTACTCGCGGATGCTGCGCGAGCGCAGCGACCAGCGCGGTCTCGATCGCGCGGCCGGTGGCGTCGGTCGCGTGCAGGATGCGCGGCAGCGAGTGACCGCCCTCGCGACCCAGCGCCAGCCGCCCGTCCGGCCGGCGGTCGAACGGCACCTTGAGCCGGTCGAGCAGGATCGACTGCACCAGCCCCGGCCCGCTGCGCGCCAGGATCTCGACGGCCTGGTCGTGACAGAGCCCGTCGCCGGCGTTTGCGATGTCGCTCGCGAGCAGTTCCGGGGAATCGCCTTCGCCTTCGAAGATGATGCCGCCCTGCGCCCAGTAGGTGTTCGATTCCTCGGCCCGGTTGGCACGGGTGACCAGCAGCACGTCGAATCCGGCCTCCGCGAGCTCGAGCGCCGCCGTGCCGCCGGCAATGCCGCAGCCGAGGATCAGCACGTCGGTGTGGATCGCGTCGTTCAATCGATTTTTGGCCCGACGGCGAGCATCCGCTCCACGGAGCGCAGCGCCCGCACGCGGATGTCCTCGGGGACGTCGACCTCGTAGCGCATGTATTTCAGCGAATCGCGGGTCTGCTCGAGCGTGATCTCGTGCATGTGCGGGCAGCGATGGCTGCAAAGCCGCAGCATTTCCTTCTCGGGGTTGGCCGCCACGATGTTGTCGCCCATCGAGCACTCGGTGAGCAGCAGGAAGCGTTTCGCGCTCGATTTCTCGACGGCCTTGATCATCGCCGTCGTGCTGCCCGAGAAGTCGGCCTTCTCGACCACCTCGGGGCTGCACTCCGGGTGCGCGAGGATCATCACGTCCGGAAACTGCTTGCGCACCGAGTCGATGTCCTCGGTCGTGAAGAGCTCGTGCACCTCGCAGCGGCCCTTCCAAGCGATCATCGTGTGCTCGACTTCGGTGCTCGACCGCGCGGTGCCAGCCTTGGGCAGCACCGTGGGCACGATCACGTGCAGGCCCGTCTCCCGGGCGACGTTCTTCGCGAGGTACTCGTCGGGCAGGAAGATCACCGTGTCGGACTTGAGCGACTCGACGACGGCCACCGCGTTGCTCGACGTGCAGCAGATGTCGCACTCGGCCTTCACGTCGGCGTAGGTGTTGATGTAGGTGACGATCGGCACGCCGGGATACGCCTCGCGCAACGCGCGGACGTCCGCCGCCGTGATGCTCTCGGCCAGCGAGCAGCCGCCCTTCGGGGTCGGCAACAGCACGGTCTTGGCCGGATTGAGGATCTTCGCGGTCTCGGCCATGAAGCGCACGCCGCAGAACACAATCACCGATTTGTCGGTCTCGGCCGCGCGCCGGGAGAGTTCGAGCGAGTCGCCCTGGAAGTCGGGCACGGAGTGGAACAGCGCCGGCTCCATGTAGTTGTGGCCCAGGATCACCGCGTCGCGCTCGACCTTGAGACGCATGACCTCGGCCGCGACTTCCGCCTTGAGGAGGATCTCGGCGTCGGGCATCACGTCCCCGAGCTTGCGCTTGAGGTCCTGGTACAGCGTGTCGACTTGCATGCTCGGTGGCCTCAGCCGGGTCCACGGCGACAGGGCGCCAGAGCCGCGATTCTATGACAAGCTAGCGATTCCCGCTGACCGAGGCTGTCCATGAAGTCCCCTTCCCGCGACCTGACCGTCTTCGGCGCGACGAGTTTCGTCGGCCAGATCCTCGCCCGCTACCTGTTCGCGCAGTTCGGGGCGCACGACGGCCTAAAGTGGGCGCTGGCGGGCCGATCCGAACAGAAGCTGCAGCGGCTGCGCACCTCGCTGGGACCGAAAGCGGCGCGGTTGCCGATCGTGGTCGCGGAGGCAGCCGATGCCGATGCGCTGGAGGCACTCTGCGGCCAGACCCGGGTCGTGATCTCGACCGTGGGGCCTTACGCACTGTACGGCGAACCGCTGGTCAAGGCCTGCGCCGAAACGGGCACCGACTACTGCGACCTGACCGGCGAGGTGCAGTGGATCCGGCGGATGATCCATGCTTACGAGAAGACGGCGCGGAAATCCGGCGCCCGCATCGTGCACTGTTGCGGCTTCGACTCGATCCCGTCGGACCTCGGCGTGCATTTCCTGCAGCAGCAGGCGTTCGAGCGCCTCGGCCAGCCCTGCACGCGGGTCAAGATGCGCGTCAAGGCGATGCGCGGCGGAGTCTCGGGCGGCACGGTCGCGAGCCTGATGAACGTGGTCAAGGAGGCGAGCGCGAATCCCGCGCTGCGCGAGGAACTCGCCAATCCCTATTCGATCTGCCCGGAGGGCTACGCGCCCGAGGTGCGCCAGCCCAACGTGACGTCCACACAGTTCGACGCAGATTTCGACGCTTGGGTCGCACCCTTCGTGATGAGCGCGATCAACACGCGGATCGTCCAGCGCTCGAATGCACTGTCGAAGCAGGCCTACGGTGCCGATTTCACCTATGACGAGGCGGTCTTGACGGGCCGAGGCCTCAAGGGTCGACTGGCGGCCACCGGCATGACGGCCGGGCTGGCGGGCTTCATGGTTGCCGGGGCCATTCCGCCGGCGCGCTGGGCGCTCGAGCGATTCGTGCTGCCGGCGCCGGGCGAAGGCCCGAGCGCCGAGGCGCAGAAGAGTGGCTTCTTCGACCTGCGCTTCATCGGCAGGACGGCGGATGGACGCTCGATCCGCACCCGTGTCACTGGCGATCGCGACCCCGGGTACGGTTCGACCGCGAAGATGCTCGGCCAGGCCGGGGTCTGCCTGGCGCAGGACCTGAGCGAGTCCGATGTGAAGGGCGGTTTCTGGACGCCGGCGACGATCTTCGGCGACCGGCTCATTGCGCGCCTGATCAAGCACTCGGGACTGACGTTCGAGGTGCTCGACGCGGCGTGAGCAGCCGCGTCAACCTCCCGGAGTCTCCGACGTTCTAGGTCGCAGGAGCACCGCCATTCCGGCAGGTGCAGGAGGCGACCATGAACCGACGCATCGCCCACTTGCTCGGCGCGGCCGCACTGGCGGCGCTGATGCTGCAGCCGGTCACTGCCCCGGCCGACCCGCCGCCACACGCCCAGAACGACAAGCGCCACGACGACCGACGCTACGACGATCGGGATGATCAGCGGTACGATGATCGCCGCTACGACGACGGCTACGACGACGATCGGTACCGTCGGGACGAACGCTGGCAGGACCACGATCCACGCCGTCATCACGTCGTGCCGCGGTTGCCGCCGCGCGCGCGGGTCGTGCATTACCGTGGCGATCGCTACTACTACGGCGGCGGCCAGTGGTATCGGCCGTATCGATCCGGCTACAGGGTCGTCGCACCGCCGATCGGCCTGTTCATGTCGTTCCGCCCGGAGTACCAAACCATCGTGCGATACGGCGGCGTACCGTACTACCGCGCGGGCCCGGTCTATTACGTCTGGCACCCGAAAGGGCGCGGCTACGTCGTGACCGACCGGCCGGTCCGGCGGTGGTGAAACGCTTCAGGGTACGTGGCGCAGGCTGAACGCGGCCGCGGCCAGCGCAATCAGTACCGCCACGCCGATCGCGATCCAGTCGGCACCGGCCGGCGCGCCGCTCTCCGCCGGCCGGTGCAAGCGGATCTGGCGGTGGCGATGCGCGAGGAACAACGGCAGCGCAAGACTGATGGCGACCAGCAGGCTTGCGAGGTAATAGCCCCAGAGCCAGCCCGCACCGATGCCGAGGCGACGTCCCTCGCCGAACATCCAGACGAACAGCGCGGCCGCAAGCACCAGCACGTCGACCGTGATGAAGGTGCTCGCCGGCGTCGCGACGGTTTCCTTCCAGAACTGCACGTTGCCCGGCACGAAGCCGAGCGCGAGGTAATCGAAAACCTGCGCCCAGGTGCCCGCGAGCCCGACGACGCCGAGCGCGACGAGCAGCCATTCCGTCGGCACCAGACCCCTGGCAGTGCTTTGCGTCATGATCTCGCGAGCCTCCCGTAGTCAGCGAACTTTTCGATGACACGCTGCAGTTCGGCGTCGCTCAACAGCACTGGCTCAAGTCCGGCTGCGAGCATCGCCAGATACTCCGCGGCCAGGTTCTCGACCTCGATCGCGACCGCATGCGCGGCGTTCAACGTCGCGCCGACAGCGATTACGCCGTGATTCGCCAGCAGCGTCGCGCGGCGTCCCTCGAGACCGCGGACTGCCGATTCGGCGAGCTCCGCCGTGCCGAACGTCGCGTACGGCATGCAGCGCACGTCGCCGCCGGCGAGCGCGATCATGTAGTGGAACGGTGGAATGCCGCGGCCCGCGCAAGCGAGCGCAGTGGCCCGCGGACTGTGCGTGTGCACGATGGCCGAGACGTCCGGCCGCCGGCTGTAGATCGCCGCATGCATGCGCCACTCGGACGAAGGGCGCGGACCGCCGGGTTCGGGTGCGCGATCGAGCGCCAGTGGGACGATCTGGTCGACGGACAGGTCCCGATACGGCACCCCGGCCGGCGTGATCAGCAGACCTTCCGGTCGACGGCAGGAGACATTGCCCGACTTGTTCGGCACTAGTCCGGCGGCGTCCAGCGCCTGCGACACGGCGACGATCTCGCTGCGGGCATGCAGTTCGGCGGCGTTCATTCAGCGACTGGACCTCTCGGGATACAGCGCAGCGAGGCCTGCGCGACTCGCGGGCGCGACGCCGCGCTCGGTGATGATGCCGGTGACGAGCCGGGCCGGCGTGACGTCGAATGCAGGATTGGCCACCGGACTGCCGGGCGCCACGACCTCGACGTCGAGCACGCGACCGTCGTCGGTCCGGCCGCGCACGTGCGTCACCTCGCGCGCCGCGCGCTCCTCGATCGGCACGTCACGGACGCCGTCCCCGATCGTCCAGTCGATCGTCGATGACGGCAGCGCCACGTAGAACGGCACGCCGTTGTCGCGCGCCGCGAGCGCCTTCAGGTAGGTGCCGATCTTGTTCGCGACGTCGCCGGCTGCCGTCGTCCGGTCGCTGCCGACGAGGCACACGTCCACGAGCCCGTGCTGCATCAGGTGCCCGCCGGTGTTGTCCGCGATCACCGTGTGCGGCACGCCGTGCGCGCCGAGCTCGAATGCGGTCAGCGCCGCGCCCTGGTTGCGTGGCCGCGTTTCGTCCACGTAGACGTGCAGCGCGATGCCGGCGTCGTGCGCGGCGTAGACCGGCGCGAGCGCGGTGCCCCAGTCGACGCAAGCGAGCCAGCCTGCATTGCAGTGCGTGAGGACCCGCACGAGCCCCCCGCCGCGAGAGGTCGCCAGCCGCTCGAGGATCGCCGCGCCATGGCGCCCGATCGCAGCGCACGCGGCCACGTCTTCGTCCGCCATGCGCGCGGCCTCGGCATAGGCCAGTTCGACACGCCGTTCGGGTGACTCCGGGGCCAGCGCGGCAGCCATGCGCTCGAGCGCCCAGCGAAGGTTGACGGCCGTCGGCCGTGTCGCGCCGAGCAGGCTGATGACGCGCTCCAAGCCGACGTCGGTCGCGTCCGCACGCAACCCCAGCGCCACGCCGTAGGCTGCGGTGACGCCGATCAGCGGCGCACCGCGGACGACCATGTTGCAGATCGCGTGCGCGGCCTGCTCCGCGGTCTGCAGCCGCAACAGCTCGAACGCGAACGGCAGCCGCGTCTGGTCGATCACCGCGACGGACCAGCCGTCGTCAGCGACGAAAATGGTCCGATAAGCCTGTCCGCGGACGAGCATGACGCCGGGCTCGGGCTACCCGGCGCCCAGCACGCGGCCCGCGACCGCGCTCAGCCTGGCGATCAGCGCCGGGTCGCGCGCGTCGGGGTGCGTGATGATGGCGCCTTCGAGCGCGCGGTCGGAACCCACCGGGCACGGGATGTGCTCGGCGGGGAAATCGCGCGCCAGCCGCGCGAACAACCGTCGCGCCTTGTCGCCGTTCTCGTGCATGACGGCGAGCAGGCTGGCCACGTCGACCGCGCCGTGCACCTCGTGCCAGCAGTCGTAGTCGGTGACCATGGCGACCACCGCATAGGTGATCTCCGCCTCGCGCGCGAGCTTCGCCTCCGGCATTGAGGTCATGTGGATGACGTCGTAGCCGAGCCTCCTGTAGGTCAGCGACTCGGCCAGCGTGGAAAACTGCGGGCCCTCCATGCAGACGGCCGTGCCGCCGCGCCGGAACGGGATCCCCTCGCCCTCCGCGGCACGCGCGACGAGATCCTGCAGCGCCGGGCCCACAGGCCGCGCGAACGACACGTGCGCGACGCAGCCGTTGCCGAAGAACGAGCTCTCGCGATGCACGGTGCGATCGACGAAATCGTCCACCAGCACGAACGTGCCGGGGCTCAACTCTTCCTTGTACGAACCGCAGGCCGAGAACGACACGAGGTCCGTCACGCCCGCACGCTTCAGCGCGTCGATGTTGGCGCGGTAGTTGATGCCCGACGGCGCCAGCCGGTGGCCCCGGCCGTGGCGCGGCAGGAACACGACCTGCGTGCCGCCGATGCGGCCGATGCGCAGCGCGTCCGCAGGCTCGCCCCACGGCGTCGTCACGCGCTCCTCGCGGACATTCTCGAGGCCCGGCAGGTCGTAGATCCCGGAGCCGCCGATGATGCCGAGTACCGCCTTCGCCATGCGCCACACCTCTCAAGTCGTCGCCAGAGGTTACCCGAGACTCGGGCGCGGCGCCGTGGTCTAATCCGGCCCCATGCAAGCAGGTGCAGGGCAGATCGGGCCGCAGGGCACATCGGCCGCGGGGGTGCCCGTCACGCCGGTCCCGCTCGTCGTGGCCGTCACCGGGCATCGCGACCTGATCGAGGGCGAACTGCCGGCGCTTCGTGAACGCGTGAGCGCGTTCATGGCGGACCTCGAGCGCCGCTATCCCGACCTGCCCGTCGTCGTGATGTCCGGGCTGGCGGCGGGTGCCGACTCGCTGGTGGCCGAGGAGGCGCTCGCGCTGGGATTGAAAGTGATCGCCGCGCTGCCGATGCCGCGCGGCCTCTACTCGAAGGACTTCGCCACGGGTCCGGAGCGCGAGCGATTCCACGAACTGTGCGCCCGGGCGCACGAGATCATCGAGCTGCCGCTCACGCCGGGCAACACGGCCGACCTGGCGCGGGAGCATGGACACAATCGCGACCGGCAGTACGCGCAGCTCGGCGTGTTCCTCTCTGCCCACTGCCACGTGCTGCTCGCGCTCTGGGACGGCCGCAACTCGGGCGAGCTCGGCGGCACAGCCGCGGTGGTGAACTTCCACCAGAACGACATGATGCCGGGGTACACGTCCCGGGCGGCGGCCAACCAGCGGATGCTCGCCGACGACGAAAGCGACCTCGTCTACCACATCGTCTGTTCCCGCGACCGCCCCGGCGGCACGCCGCAGGACGGGCTCGCGCCGCTCGAGACGGCCTGGCTCACGACGGACGAGTACGCGCCCCGCACCGCGGACCTGCCGTTGCGGCACCGGCTGATCTTCGAACGCACCAGCGATTTCAATCGGGACGCGCGGCGCCACGCCACCAGCATCGAGGAGCAGAAGTACCCGTTGTGCTCCGACGTCGATGCGGCCCGGCTGAACCCGGAACTGCGGCGCATCAACGCCGGTTTCTGCATCGCCGACTGGCTCGCGATCCACTACCAGAAGCGCACGCTGCTTGCGTTGCGCATCACTCACGTGCTGGCATTCTTCATGGGTTCGATGTTCATCCTCTACTCGGACCTCGAGACGCTGGATTACTTTCTCTACGGGTTGCTCGGCTTCGTTCTGCTCGCGCTCGCAATCCTGGTCGCGGCCGGCCGCGGTGCATGGCACCGCAAGTACCTCGACTACCGCGCGCTGGCCGAGGGCCTGCGCGTGCAGTTCTTCTGGGCAGCGGCGGGCGTGACGAGCGGCAACGTGACGAAGTTCGCGCACGACAACTTCCTGCAGAAGCAGGACGTCGAGCTGGGCTGGATCCGCAATGTGATGCGGGTGACCGGGCTGCGCTGCGACATCGCGCCGAGCAACGACCCGGAGGGAATCGCGTTTGCGCGCCGCGAGTGGATCGGCGACGACGGCGGGGGCCAGCTCGGCTATTACCGCCGCAAGTCGGTCGAACGGCTGGGCCGGCACCGCCTGACGAGCAAGCTCGAGGTCACCAGCATGGGTGTCGGCGCGGTGTCCATTGCACTGCTGCTCGTGTTCGGTACCGTGATGCCCGACGCGCTGCGCAACGCGCTGATCCTCGCGCTCGGCATCGTCCTGCTGCTCGCGGGCGTGCGCCAGGCCTACGCGCACCGCACGGCCGAGAGCGAGCTGATGAAGCAGTACGAGTTCATGTACCGCGTCTTCCGCAGTGCGCGGCGACGGCTCGAGCTGGCGCAGGACGATGCGGATCGCCGCCGCATCCTGCTGTTGCTCGGCGATGCGGCGCTCGACGAGCACGCGGAGTGGATCATCATGCACCGCGAGCGCCCGCTCGACCAGACGCGGATCTGGCGGCTTGGACGCTAGTCCGTCGGTCGCAGGCGCACCTGGCGCACGGACTCGACCAGCAGGCTGCCCACGACGACCTCGGCCGCCGCACCCGGCACTGGGCTTGGCAGGACCGTGCCGGACGTCACCTGCGCCACCACGTCCCGTGTCTCGTTGGCGGCGAAACGCCGCAGCTGGCCCTGCGCGTCGAACTCCATCAGGTAGCCGGGATACTGCGCCTTTGGCTTGAGGAACGCGGGCAAGCGGTAGAGCACCTTGACCGCCCAGGGCCGCGAGCGCTGCGCGTCGAGGCCTGGAATCCTCTGCAACGACAGCCCGACCAGGAAATGTCCGTCAGGCGTTCGGGTGATGTTGTCCGGATAGCCCGGCAGGCCTTCCACGAAGATTTCGTGCGAGCCGGCGCGCGGCCCGGCCAGCCAGAGGCGCACGATCCGGAACGCGAGGAACTCGGCCACCAGCACAAAGCTCTCATCCGCGGCAAGCGCGACGCCGTTGGCATAGAACAGGTTGTCGAGCACGACCTTCGCCTCGCCGGTGGCAGGGTCGTATTGCAGCAGCCGGCCGCTCGGCCGGCTGTCCCAGACGTCGAGTTCGACCTCGGCCAGCGAGTGGTCCCGCGTCGGGGCGGAAAACCAGATCGAGCCGTCGCGGGCCACGTCGAGGTTGTCGGCGAAGGTCACCGGCTCGCCCTGCGCCTCGTCGACCAGCACCGTGACGCGGCCCTCGAGGTCCACCGACAGCAGCCCGAGCAGCGCGTCGCTGACGTAGAGGCGCTCGCCGCTGGTGTCGAACGTGACGCCGAGTGGCCGGCCACCGGTGTTCGCAAATACCTCGACCGGGCCACCGCGTGGGTCGATGCGCAGGATCCTGCCGTCACCGAGGCCCGTGTAGATGCGGCCATCGCGCGGACTGACAGCCACGTCCTCCGGCCCGAAATTGACGGGTCGGCCGGCTTTGTCGTTGAAGGTGCCGATCAGGTGGCCCGCGAACGCCGCACGCACCTCGATGTCCTGCGTCGGCCGGAACGGCGAATCAGGCCCCGTGCCGGGATTCGGCGGCGGCGTCCACGCGTAGGGGTCGAGCGGCGTCGGCCAAAGCAGCAGGTACGCCGCCACGGCCAGCACGACCAGCAACAGCCACTTCAGGATTCGTCGCACGGCAGGCCGTCCAGTCGCAGGCACCAGCCGGTGGGCTCGCGGTACGGCACGTCGTTGCGGGCGTGGCGGTAGACGGCGATCTCCTCGTAGACAGCCTTGCGAATACGGTTCAGTCCGCCGAGCGGTCGGTGGTCCACGTGACCATGCCACGGCGTGAACGCGAGGTTCTCGCAGAATGCGTTGCGCTCAGGCGTGTCGAACTGCTGCGCCGGGATCGTGATGCGGGCCACGGGCTGGTAGGCCGACTGCGACTCCGGCCACTTCACGGTCGGGTCCTCGATCGGCATGTTGCGTGCCGGATCCTGCAACTGGACCAGGAAGTCGAAGCAGCCAGGATCATTCGCCAGGTGCTCGGAGAGTCCGCGGCGCAGGTAATCGTCGCCGCGGAAGTCCGGGGCGCGCCTTGCCGGTGGCGTGCAGCTCTGCGCGCTGTACTTCATCGCGTGCCGGTACGGTGGCGGCGACTGCTGCGACTGCGACTCCACGCCCATCGCATAGGCCGTCATGCTGAAATACTGCGCGTAGAGCGGGTTCGCGATGCGCCCGAGCAGCCGGCCGCCGAGCACGACCTCACGCCATTTCCAGTCGAGCGGATTGCGTCCCTGGAAGAAGTAGCCAAACTTGCTGCCGTCGGCCTGGTAGCGGATGAAGTTCTCGTACTCCTGTGGGTTCCGGTTGAAGAACACCGGAAAGTTGATCATCAGGAAGTCCTGGGTCAGCGCGTCTTTCTCGTACGGGGAATCGAGCAGCTTCGGCCCGGGCACGCCCATCAGCTTGATCGCCATGCCGCGCGCGTCCTTGGTGCCGTCCGGCTGCAGCGCCGCGTTGCCGTTCGAGAAGCGGATCCAGGCCTGGTATTCATGGCCCGGGACGAAGACCCCCGAACGCAGTTCTTCCGGCAGGTCGTCACGAACCCGGAACGTCGCGGTCAGGCAGCCGTGCGCCTTGGCGTGCGCATCCCGGCGGAACAACGGGCCCGACTGCTTCTGCACGTCGTCGACCAGCCTGCGCGCCGAGGCGATGATGCTTGGCACGTAGTAGATCTCGTCCGGATCGACGCGTTCGCCGACGTCCCGATCCTTGTGGCTGCAACCACCCGTCAGCAGCAGCGGCACCAGGAGCCCGGCGACGACCCAGCGGTTAACGGCCACGGAACGGTCCCTCCGGATGGCGATACATTTCGAAAAGACTGCAGTTCTCGGCGAGCCGCCAAGTGTCCCACTCGTCGTCCGGCGGGGGCGGCGGCGGCAACCGGTCGCCATAGACCGCGGCGTCGTCGCTGCAGTGGCCCTCCCACTCCCCTTGCCGGAACCGCTCCGAGCCCCAGCGCGGTGTCTCGGCCTGCCGGTCCGCCACGCGCCGGGCCAGGTCCGCGCGACATGCGGCTGGATCGTCCTCCGCATCGCACAACGCCGGCTCGAATCCGCCGTCGGCGACGTAGTCCATGACCTTCAGGTACTCGAGGATCTGGAGGCGCTGGTCCGGCTGCAGCAGCGGACCGATCACGCCGTCCTTCTGGCAACCGTCGCGGAACTCGTGGCCGACGTTGTCGTTACCGACGACGTTCGTCTTGAACAGCACGGCCCCCGGCACCTCGAGGCTGCGGAAGCCCAGGTTCTCCGGGTCGTACTCGCGCGTGCCGGACCAGAACTGTGTCTCGCGCTCCTCGCGCGGGGAGATCATCTGGTAGACCGTGCGCACGCTGCCGTTGTGCAGGAAGGGCGGCGTCGCCCAGATGCCGTGCAGCGGTCGCGACTTGTAGTTCTTCAACTGGGCCGGGTCGGTGCGCGGGTAGTCGAAGATCCCGTAGCCCATGTACTTGAGCAGTTCCTCATTGGTCTGCGGCGGATTCTTCTCGAAGTACCGATTGGTGATCGCGGTGCTCATGATGTTGAGGCCCACGACCGCACTGATGCTCTTCGGATCGATCGTCCTCGCGATCTCGTCGGCAATGCAGAGCTCGCGCAGTTCGGTCGGCGTCCAGCCCAGCCGGCTCGCGTCATAGCGGTGGTTCGCGAAGTTGAGCGCCGCGTTGCGATCGGTGCCGACGTCGGTGATCGGGACCAGCGCCACCCGCCACTCTTGGACGGCCCGGTCGCCCAGCACGCCAATCACCCGGCCGTTTTCGTCCAGTTGGAAGATCGGCTGGCCGTCGATGTCGGCGATGCGCTGCGGATTGTGCAGGTTCAGGCACTGCGCCGCAGTCACCCGGCCGACGTCGATGCCATCGCGCAGCAGCCGGCAGGACCCGTCCGCCTCGTGCCGGAGATTGATGTCGAGATTCGCGTCCACGGGATGCTCCTGGTCCGGCAATTCGTCGTGCGCGGTCAGGTGAGGACCATGGCAATGCCTGCAGTGCACGTCGAACAGCACGCGTCCTTCGCGGGCCTTGGCGAGTTTGATCGGACCGAACAGGTTTTCGGGCCAGCGCGGCGCCTGCAGCTTCGCGAGCGTGCGCTCGATCTCGTGCAGCCGGTCCGGGTGGATCGACGTGTCGTAGCGCAGGTGCAGCGGCAGAGGCGCGCCGTACTCGTCGAACAGCTCGAGGCGGGCGCCGACGCCGAGCGACTCATTGATGTTGCGCGCCATCGGCTGGGACGCATATCCCTCCCACTGGACCCAGTTGAACTTCGCGATGTCCCACAAGTGCGGGTAGCTGACCGGCGCGGTGGCCGGCCGGTAATTGTCCGGCGAGATGTGGCGGCCGAACACCGTGTTCGCGATGCGCTGCGTCGCGTCGGTGCGGCCATAGCCTTCGAACACCGGGTAATTGCCGTGCTTGAGGTCGGTCCACGCGCCCGCCAGCAGCTCGCGGATCGACTGGCCGAATTCCCTGCGCAGCTCGCGCCTGGCCGACTCGAAATCGAAATCCTGCTTCGTGTCGCCCGTGAGCGTCGGGTCGATCACGTTGTGCGCGAAGCGATCGAACTTCCACGGGTTCCAGTACGTCGCCAGCATCGAGAGCATCAGGTCGGCCTGGAACTGGCCAGGCTTCATGTCGGTGACCGCATGCATCGCCTGTCCGCCGTCGATGCGGATGGCCGTGCCCTGGTAGTGGAGCTCGCCCGTGTGGCAGAGGCTGCACGTGAAGTCGAGCAGCTCGGCGCCGGCCTTCTCGTCGTAGTACCGCGCGAATCCGACTGGCAAGTTGCCCGGATTCCAGTCCGGATCGGCCTGCTGGCGGATGTCCGTCAGGAACCCGTAGCGCGCCATGTTCTCGGGTGCTGCCAGCCGGTCGCGACCGAACGGCAACTCGAGGTTCGTGAACCACGCATAGCGCATCCGCGCCAGCATCACCTGGGCCGAGCCCTGCGCGTGATAGTAGAAGCGCAGGCGGTCCTCGCGGGTCCAGCCTTGCGAGGTCGGGGTCTGCTCGCCGTTCACGGTGATGACGTCCGGCCGCAGCCACTGCAGGTCGTTGACCGGCGCGTATTCGACGGCGCGGAACGGGGGCTGGAACAGGTAGCCTGGCCACGGCACCGTGACGGCGAGCACGGCAGCGATCGCCAGCACGGCCGTCGCAACGACCGTTGCGATGCGCCCGAACCAGCCCCGGTTGCGCAAGAAGCGCCACCAGTGACGGACGAGCCAGGCCGCCGGCCGCAGCAACCAGTCGATGATCCGGACGACCGCAGCGAGGACCGCCCGCACCGCACGGCGGGCGACAGACGCGATGCTGCTGATCATGCTGCGTTGCCCTCGGTCAATGGATTGAGCAGCCCCGCCTTGACGAGACCGAGCGTCTGCTTATGGACGCTGTCGCCGACTTCACGAGAAACGGCGAGCAGGTAGCGGCGGAAGCCCTCGACCTCGAAGCGAGGGTTGGCTTGCTGCGCGTTCACAATCGCGAGGCGCGCGCCCTCCTCGTCACCGAGGGCGCCGGCAGCGTTGGCCAGCAGCACCCAACCGAGGCAAAACCCGGGGTGCACGTCGACCGCAGTCTGCGCGTGCTGGCGCGCGGCGCGGTAATCCCCGCCTTCGGTGTAGCCGAAGGACAGGAAGTAATGCCAGAACGGAAACGACGGGTGGTTCGGGGCCACCTTGAGTAGCCGCTGCAGGATCGCGAGCCCCTCGGCCCGTTCCTCGTCGGTACCGCCCCACGTCAGCGCGCAGCCGAGGTATCCCCAGGCGACCATGTTGAAGGGCGACAGCGCAACGACCCGCCGCGCGGTCTGCATCGACTTGTTTCGCGAGCCGCAGTTGAGCCAGACCAGCGACGCGTATTCCATGACCGTGGAGTCGCGCGGCGCGAGCCGCAGCGCGGCATCGACTTCGGCCAGCGCGCGCCGGTTCTCGGCTATCGCGTCCTCGGCAAACGAGTTGACCACGCGCTGGTTCAGCACGAACCCAAGCAGCACGTGCGCCATCGCGTTGTCTGGCTCGAGCGCGAGCGCCTGCTCCAGCCAGTCGATCGCGTCGGCCGAGGCTTCCTTCGTGTAGGACACCGTCCAGAACGTGAGCGCCTTGTGCGTCAGGCTCCAGGCCGACAGCCCCTGCGGCGGCTGCCGGCAGAGATCGTCGGAGACGATGTTCAGGTAACGCGACCCGGTCTCGATCGCGATCGCTTCGGCCAGCTCGCGCTGCACCTGGAACAGGTCGTCGATGTTGCGCTCGTAGGATTCGGACCAGGCCTGCTGGCCGCTCGCCGCATCGGTCAGCGTCGCGATCACCCGCACGCGGCTCGCGGCCCGCTGCAGGCTGCCCGCCAGCACGTAGCGGACGTTCAATTCCCGCGCGACGTCGGTGAGCTTGCGCCCCGCGTAGCTGGCGGACTGCAGGAAAGGCACGATCCGCAGGTCCGGCACGCCGGACAGCGCGCGAACGATCTCGGCCGAGAACCCTTGGGCCACGACGCCGTCTTCGGCGGTGCCGGAGAGATTCTCGAGGGGCAGCACCGCGATCGAAGCCTGAGCCGCGTCGGACAGCGGTGGCGCCGCGACCTCGGCGGGCTCGGCCGGCGCGGGGCCTGCCGACGTTGGGTATGCCGGCCACAGCCAAGCGAGCAGTCCGGACGTCAAGAGGCCGACGAGCGCGAGCGCCTGCTGCCACCCCGACGTCAGCAAGGCGAGCTCGGGGCGGACCAGCCAGCCGAGCGCGACGAGCAGCAGCAGCGCAAGCAGGTAGGCCCCCATCGCGCGCCCCACTCCCCGTCCCTGGGCCTCCCCTGGAGCACCCGACCACTTCGCGCCCGGTCGTGTCATTGTTGTCCCGGCCTTGAATTCGGCCACGGGCATTCTATGCTCGCCAAACGCCGGGCGGCAAAGTACCGTGCGCCGACGCCAGCCGAGATCCACAACAAGTGAAGGAACACGCTGCAGCGACCGTGACGCCCACCGGGCCGTACGTGTTCGTCTGCTATGCGCACGACGAGCGCGAGATCGTGCTGGAGCAGATCGCCTGGCTGCGCAGCCAGGGCTTCGAGGTCTGGTTCGACGAGGCGATCGAGGCGGGCAGTCGCTGGAGCGAAGACCTCGCGCGCGCCGTCGACGGCTGCGCGGTGTTCCTCTATTTCCTGAGCCCGAGATCCACGAGCTCGCGCTACTGCCTCGACGAGGTGCATTTCGCGCTCGAATGTGGCCGCCCCATCGTGCCGGTCGAGATCGCGCCGGTCACGCTGACGCCGGGCCTCAAGCTCAGCATCGGCGGCACGCACCGGATCTTCATGCACCGCATGCCGGCACGGGAGTTCCGCCTCAAGCTTGTGAGCGGCCTGCGTGCGGCGATGCAGGGCGAGCCGGCGGCGCACCCGATTGAGTCGCGGACTGCGTCATTGCGAGCGCAGGCGCCTGGGCCGGTGCCCGCGATGAACTGGCGGCCGGCCGCGGTCGGCATCTTCACGGCATTGATGGTCTTTCTCGCACTGCTGGTGCTCGGTCGTTAGCGAGCACGGGGCGCAACAACAGTCGCATTGTGGCTCGGCCGCCGCGGTCGAGCGTTGAGTCAGTCGGAACCCGGAATCGTCCCGGCGCCACAGGAGCTCGGAACGTCTTGAACTGGGATTCGCCACGGGTGCGGGTTTCTCGCTGAACGGCGGCCTGCACATGAGTTGAGCGGAACGCGTATCCTTCGCGGCCAACTCCCACTCTGCGGGTCATCCCAATGCGTTCACCGCTGGCCGCCGCCCTGAGCTTGTTGCTCGCACTCGTCGCGCAAACGACCGTCGCGCAGCCCGCCGCCTGGCTCGACGGTGCAGCCAGGCAGGCCACCGCCGCTCTCGTGACGGCCCACGGCGAGGGCGTTCGACCGCGCGCCGAGCGCGGGGTCCGGCAGGTTGCGAAACTGTGGCGCGAGGACGACGGCGATGCCGCCGCGTTCGAGTCGTTCGTGCAGCAGCATTTCGCCGCGGACGAGGCGCGACGCGATGCGATGTTCCGTCGACTCGACGGGCTGCACGAGCAGATGGACGGCTCGCTGCTCGGCATGCTGCTCAGGTTCCGCTGGCAGACCGACCTCGATCTCGGGCCCGTCGAGCCCTACGACGAGCTGTTTGCGGGCTACGACCCGTTTGCGCACGTCAACGACGATTTCTTCGCCAACAAGATCGCGTTCGTCGTGCTGCTCAACTTCCCGCTCGCGACGCTCGACGAGAAGCTGCGCGACGGGCCGAACTGGACCGCGCAGCAGTGGGCCGAGGCCCGCCTCGCCGACCGCTACGCGAAGCGCATCCCCGCCGCCGTGTCCCAGCAGATCGCGACGGCCTATTCCGCCGCCGACAGCTACATCGCCTCGTACAACATCTGGATGCATCACCTGCTCGACGAGCGCGGCGAGCGGCTGTTCCCCGCCGGCCAGCGGCTGATCACGCACTGGAACCTGCGCGACGAACTGAAGGCCCAGTACTCGGATCCGGCCGGCCTGCCCCGCCAGCGCATGATCGCGGAAGTGATGGAGCGGATCGTCACGCAGACGATCCCGGCGGCCGTCATAGACAATCCGCACGTCGACTGGGCGCCGCGTGCGAACACGGTGGCGCCGGCCGCGGTCCAGGACAGCGACCGACCGAAGACGCAGGACGCCGTCACGGCAGACCGCGAGCCCGACACTCGTTACGCGAAGCTGCTCGACATCTACCGTGCCACCCGCCTCGCCGACCCGTATTCGCCCGCGGCGCCGAGCCATATCGCGCGCCGTTTCGAGGAAGACCGCGAACTGCCCGAAGCGCGCGTCGAGAAGATGCTCGTCGAGGTGCTCTCGTCGCCGCTGATGCCACGCGTCGCCGCACTGATCGAGTCGCGGCTGGGACGGCCGCTCGAGCCGTTCGACATCTGGTACAACGGCTTCCGGCCGCGCGGCACTTACACCGAGGCGCAGCTCGACGAGATCACGCGGCGCAAGTACCCGACGGCAGCCGCGTTCGCCGCGGACCTGCCGAACATCCTGACCGGGCTCGGCTTCACGCCGGAGCGCGCGAAGTACCTGTCGGAGCACATCGAAGTCGATCCGGCGCGTGGCGCAGGCCACGCCTGGGGCGCGGCGCGGCGCGGCGACAAGGCGCGCCTGCGGACCCGCGTCGGCCAGGACGGCATGGACTACAAGGGTTACAACATCGCGGTGCACGAGCTCGGCCACAACGTCGAGCAGACGTTCTCGCTCAACGACGTGCCGTTCCACGGCGTGAGCGGCGTGCCGAACACGGCGTTCACCGAGGCGCTCGCGTTCGTGTTCCAGGATCGCGACCTCGAGCTGCTCGGCCTGTCGAAGCCCGATGCGACCACCGACGCCTATGGCGTGCTGGATGATTTCTGGGGCGCGCTCGAGATCGCCGGCGTGGCGCTCGTCGACATGCGCGTCTGGCGCTGGATGTACGCACACCCAGAGGCGACGCCGGCAGAGCTGCGCGAAGCGACGCTGCAGATCGCTCGCGACGTCTGGAACGAGTACTTCGCCAAGGTGTTCGGCCAGCGCGACGTCGTGCTGCTCGCGGTCTATTCGCACATGATCTCGTCGGGCCTCTACCTGCCCGATTACCCGATCGGCGTCATGATCGCGCTGCAGATCAAGCAGCAGGTGCGACGCAAGGGTGATCTCGGTGGCGAGTTCGAGCGGATGAGCCGGCAGGGTCGAGTCACGCCGGACCTTTGGATGGAGCGTGCGACGGGCGCGCCGGTCGGTCCCGCCGCGCTGCTCGCAGCCACCGAGGAGGCGCTCGCGACCGTCAAGGGCCGCTAGTGCCGCGGCCTCGCCTGTCATCGTGGCCGGCAGACTGGCTCGCCGGTGTCCTCGTCGCGACCGCGCTGGCCTTGCTCGGTGGCTGGTGGCTCGACGCGCAGCCCGTGCCGGTTGCCGACGGCACGACCGGTCGCCTGCAATGCATCTCGTATGCGCCCTCCGATGCGGGTCGCCGGAACCCGCGCGGCGTGACACGCGAGCAACTGCGTCGTGACCTGGCATTGCTCGCGCAGCGGACGGACTGCGTGCGCACGTACACGGTTGCCGACGGCTTCGACCAGGTGCCGGCGATCGCGCGGGAACTCGGGCTCGAGGTGCTGCTCGGGGCCTGGGTCGGCGGCGATGCGGCACACAATGAACGCGAAGTCGCGCTCGTGATCGACACGGCGCAGCGCCACCGCGACACGGTCCGCGCCATCGTCGTCGGCAACGAAGTGCTGCTGCGCCATGAACTGACCCCCGAGCAACTGGCGATGCTGATTCGCCGCGTCGGGGCCGCGACCGGACTGCCCGTAACCTATGCCGACGTCTGGGGCTTCTGGGTCAAGCATCGCGTGCTGGCGCAGGCGGTCTCGTTCGTCACCGTGCACATCATCCCTTACTGGGACGACGATCCGGTGGGCATCGACGCGGTGATCCCTTATGTGGACGCCTTGCATGCCGAAATGCAGCGCACATTTCCCGGCAAAGAGGTACTGATTGGCGAGACGGGCTGGCCGAGCGCCGGACGGCCACGCGGAGCCATCGAACCCGGTCGCGTCAACCAGGCGCGCTTCCTGCGCGGATTCACCGCGCTCGCCGAGCTCCGCGGCATCGACTACAACCTGATCGAGGCGTTCGACCAACCCTGGAAGCGCGCGCCCGAGGGTACGGTGGGCGGGTACTGGGGGCTCTACGACAGCCAGCGGCGCGAGAAGTTTCCGTGGCTCGGGCCGGTCGCCGAAACGCCGCAAGGCCGGGCCGTCGTAGCGATCGCGTTGGCTGGCGCTGCAGTTGGTTTCTTCGCCGGGTGGCTCGGCAGTGGCGCCATGCGCCTGCGCCGCAGCCTCGCCTGTGCCGGCGCAGGCGCGTTGCTGGTCGCCATCGGCACACGCCAGTGGATGTACCTCGTAGCCGGCAACGTCGCGCCGATCGACTGGGCCGCCACGCTGGGCGTCACGGCGGCCGGCTGGCTGGCTTTCGGGCTCGCAATCCGCGCGCTGGCCTCGGCACGCGCGACCCGCGACCCGCTGCCGCGCTGGCTGATCCTGCTGCTGCTGCTTTGCGGCGCCTACGTGTGCCTCGGCCTGGTCTTCGCCGGGCGACACCGGGACTTTCCGGTCTGGCTGTTCCTGCCCGCCGCGCTCGGGGTCGCGGCCACCGCGATCGTCGACCCGCAAGGTCGCGCCGCGAGCCTGCGCGCGCGGCGCGCGATCGACGAGGTGCTGCTTGCGACCTGGCTCGTCATGGCTGGCGTGCTCATTCCGTTGCTCGAGCGCTTCCAGAACGGCCGCTCGATCGGGTGGGGCCTAACGAGCGCGTTGCTCGGACTGGGCGTGCTGCTGCCACTGGCCCTGCAGTCGCGCAAGCACCATGGCGCCGCCGAGCATCCCGATGCCAGACCACGTGAAGCTGAAAAGCACCATGCCGAAGGTGCCGATCGCGACGGCGAGCGTGGCCGCGACGGCTGACCGCCGCCAGATCGCGAGCGCCGCAAGGACCAGGCTCGCGCGCCCGAAGACGTCGTTGAGGAAGCCACGGATGACCAGCATGCGCAGATCGCACCACCACGGCGACGCCGCGGACTGGCAGATCGAGCCGAGGTCGTCGCGCTCGACGAGCCCGTAGCGGACGGCCGTGGCGATCGCGTAGGCGACGACGATCGTCGCGGCGATCCGGACAAACGCCCGCGTTGCGTGCCTCATCAGTCCCAACTCGGCCCCCATCCGCGAACTCCTGGTTCCGTTCGGTCGCTTGACGACAGGGCCGCACTATACTGCGCGCAGCCCTTCCGACATTCGAACACTTGATACTGGAGACACGAGTGCGTTACCGGATCCGGATCATCGTCCTGGCCATGCTGGCCCTCCCGATCGCGCATGCACAAACACCGGCCGCTGCCGATGCGCAAGCGCTGGCGCCAGGTCGCTACGCCGCGCTCGAGCGCCTGGAATTCAACCGCCGCGCCGTCGAATGGGCCGAACCGCTCTTCTGGGTCAGCGACGCCAATCGAAATGGCGCGATCGAGCCGGCGGAACTCGCGATCCTGTGGGGCCTCGGCGACGGGGACCGCGCGCGATTCGTCAGGGACGGCGCGTTCACGCCCCATTTCGACACCGTCTACGGCAAGCTTCGCCAGCGCCCCTCGCTGGCCGGTCTCGGCGCCGATGAACGCCTGCGACGTGAGGTCGTGCTCGATGAGCTCGCGCAGGGTCGGCCGACGCTCGTGCAGACCAACCTCGCGGACCCGCGGGACCAGCGGCTCGCAGCACACCTCGAGAAAGTTGCGCGCCTGATCGAACGGCTCCTCGCGCGGCAGAATGGCGTGCTCGGCTTCGACGAGCGGATCCCTGCCGACGACACCGCGTCGCGAGCGCTGTTCTTCCGCAACCAGGGACCGTTCTGCGAGGCACCGCGCACCGAGACGAACCCGGCGTGCAATGCACTCGCCGACAAGCCGCAGAAGATCTCGGGCATCTACCCCGCCTCGATCCAGGCCGACCCGCGGTTCTGCGAAGTGCTCGAGACGCGTCCGGATGCCGACGTGCTGATGCAGCCGTTCGTCGTGGTGCGCCACAAGGACGGCGGCCGTGCGGTGGGCAAGGCGGCGACCGACGAACTCGTCGCGGTGCCGTACGAGATGGCCTTCGCGGACGACATGCGGGCGGCGAGCCAGGAATTGCTGGCGGCCGCGCGTGCACTCGACGGGGATGCGTCCGAAGCGGCCTTCAAGGCCTACCTCGAGGCGGCGGCGCAGGCTTTCCTCGACGGCAGCTGGTTCAAGGCGGACGCCGCCTGGAAGGCGATGACGGCAACGAACTCGAAGTGGTACCTGCGCGTCGGTCCGGACGAGGTCTACTTCGAACCGTGCTCGCGCAAGGCCGGGTTCCACATGACCTTTGCGCGAATCAACCAGGAATCCATCGTGTGGCAGAAGAAGCTCGATCCCGTGAAGGCCGACATGGAAGCGGCACTCGCTCGCCTGGCCGGTCCACCGTACGAAGCGCGCGCCGTCGGCTTCGAGTTGCCCGACTTCATCGACATCGTGCTGAACGCGGGTGACAGCCGCTCCGCGCTCGGCGCGACCGTCGGGCAATCGTTGCCGAACTGGGGCCCGGTCGCGGAGTCCGGCGGGCGCACGGTTGCGATGACCAATCTCTACACCGATCCAGACAGCGAAGCGACGCTGCGCGAGCAGGCTGCGTCGTTGCTCTGCAAGGCCACGATGGATCGGTTCGACCCGGCGCCGCGGCACCTGACGCTGTCCACCGTGCTGCACGAGGCTGCGCACAACCTGGGTCCGGCGCACGAATACCGCGTCGACGGCAAGACGGACGACCAGCTGTTCGGTGGACCGCTCGCCACGACGCTCGAGGAACTGAAGTCGCAGACCGCGGGACTCTATTTCGCGGACTGGCTCGTCGAGCGCGGACTGCTCGACGCCGCGGATGCCGAGCGGACGCACATCCGCGACGTGATCTGGTCGTTCGGGCATATCGCGCAGGGAATGGTCACGGCGGATGGCAAGCCGAAGCCCTACTCGCAGCTCGCGGCGATCCAGATGGGGTTCTTCAACGCGAAGGGCGTGCTGCCCTGGAAGCCCGACCAGAAGGCCGCCAACGGCGCGGACGTCGGTTGCTTCGACGTCGAGATCGCGAAATGGAAACCGGCGCAGGACGAGCTCGCCCGGATCGTGCTGGGCGTCAAGGCGCGGGGTGACCGGGCGCTGGCCGAGAAGACTCGCGATCAGTGGGTTTCGGACGGCACGCCCTGGGCGGAGCGGCGCGCCGAGATCCAGCAGCGCTGGTTGCGCGCGCCGAAGGCTTCTTTCGTCTATAGCATCGCCGCGCAGTAATGCCCGGGGTCGAGGGCATGTCGACGTGGACGGCGTACGCGCTGGCACTGGCGGGCACGTTCGTCGTCAACCTGCCCTTCGGCCACTGGCGCGCAGTGCTGCGGAAGTTCTCGCCCGCCTGGTTCGTCGCGATCCACGCACCGGTGCCGATCGTGATCGGCCTGCGCTTCGCGCTGGGCCTGCCGTTCCGCTGGGCCGCCGTGCCGCTGTTCGTCATCGCTTATTTCGGCGGGCAGTTCGTCGGCAGGCGCTGGCGGCTGCGTCGAATGCGCAGCGGCTTTCCGAGAGCGTGACGCAGCGCTACGCTCTGCATGATCGTGAACAATTGGGACGTCATCGTCGTCGGTGCGGGCGCCGTCGGCAGTGCGGCGCTGCGGGCGGCCCGCGAGGCTGGCGTGCGCGCACTTGGCATCGAGCAGTTCGCGCCGGCGCGTACGCGGGGCTCGAGCCATGGACATTCCCGCATCTTCCGCCACGCATATTTCGAGCATCCGGATTACGTTCCGCTGCTCCGTCACTCGACGGCGCGTTTCGAATCACTTGAGCGACAATCCGGCGCGCCGCTGCTGAATCGCTGCGGCATGCTGGTCGCGGGACGGGACGATTCGGCGGCCGTGCGGGGGACGCTGGCATCCGCGCAGCAGTGGGCCCTGCCGCTGGACTCGCTCGACGCCCGAGCGCTGCGGGGCCGAACGGAGCTACCGATCGGCTTCCTGTCTGCCGCACGGTTCGTTCGATGAACGCGCTCAGGGGCTTCGTCCGGTGGGTCGACGCGATCAACGACTGGATCGGCCGCACGGCTGCGTGGCTGACGCTGGGCTGCGTGCTCACCTGCTTCGCTGTCGTCGTGCTGCGTTACGCGTTCGGCATCGGCTTTCCGTGGCTTCAGGAACTCTACGTCTGGCAGCACGCCGCGGTGTTCATGGCCGGGGCCGGCTACACGATGCTGCATCGCGGACACGTCAACGTCGACGTGGTCTACGGGCGAATGAGTCCTCGCGGCAAGGCGTGGGTCGATATCCTGGGCACGCTCGTCTTCCTGTTCCCGTGGCTCGCGGTCGTGGCGATCACCTCCGCACCGTTCGTGCTTTCGTCCTGGAGCATCCGCGAGGCGTCCAGTACCGCGGGCGGCATGCCCGCGATGTACCTGCTCAAGTCCCTGCTCTGGGTGTTCTGCCTGGTGCTGTTCGTACAGGGCCTCGCGCTGATCGTGCGGCGCGGACTTTTTCTCGCCGGCCACGGAGACGAGGATCGATGAGCACCGTGCTGATCGGCGAGATCCTGTCGGTGGCCATGTTCGTGGCCACGATCGCGGTGGTGCTCGCGGGCTATCCGGTGGCCTTCACGCTGGCCGGGATTGCGCTGATCTTCGCCGGGCTCGGGATGGCGCTGGGCGTGTTCGACCCGGCCATCCTCTCGGCCCTGGTCGGCCGCTACGTCGGCACCATGGCCAACGAGACGCTGGTCGCGGTGCCGTTGTTCGTCTTCATGGGCGTGATGCTCGAGCGCTCGAAGATCGCCGAGGCACTGCTGACGACGATGGGCGAACTGTTCGGCACGTTGCGTGGCGGTCTCGGCTATTCGGTCGTGATCGTCGGGGCGCTGCTGGCAGCCTCGACCGGGATCGTCGGCGCCACCGTCGTGACGATGGGCCTGCTGTCACTGCCGGCGATGATGCGCGCCGGGTACGACCCGAAGCTCGCAACCGGCACGATCTGCGCCGCGGGCACGCTGGGGCAGATCATCCCGCCGTCCACCGTGCTGATCTTCGTCGGCGACATCCTCCAGGGCGCGAACCAGCAGGCACAGCTCGAGCTCGGTAACCTGGCGCCGCAACCGATCTCGGTCGGCCAGTTGTTCGCGGGCGCGCTGCTCCCCGGCCTGCTGCTGGTGGGCCTGTACCTCGGCTGGATCCTCTTCAAGTCGATCTTCGATCCGCGCTCGTGCCCCCCGCTCGAGATGAGCAACGTGCAGCGGGCCGGCCTCGCGGGCCGCGTGTTCGGCGCGCTCGTGCCACCGCTGCTGCTGATGCTGGCGGTCCTCGGCTCGATCCTCGGCGGCATCGCGACGGCGACCGAGTCCGCATCGGTCGGCGCGGTCGGCGCGATGCTGCTGACGGCCGCCAAGGGACGCTTCAACCTGCAACTGCTGCGCGAGGTCATGCGCACGACGCTCGGCATCACGTCGATGGTGTTCGTGATCCTGCTCGGCGCCAGCGTGTTCAGCCTGGTTTTCCGCGGGCTGGGCGGCGAGAACCTGGTGCACGACGCGCTCGGCTCGCTGCCCGGCGGCATCGTCATGGCTGTGTTTGCCGTGATGGTCGTGATTTTCGTCCTCGGCTTCTTTCTCGACACGTTCGAGATCATCTTCATCGTCGTGCCGATCACCGCCCCGGCGCTGATCAAGCTGGGCGTCGACCCGCTCTGGCTCGGCGTCATGATCGGCATGAATCTGCAGACCAGCTTCCTGACGCCGCCGTTCGGATTCGCGCTGTTCTACCTGCGTGGCGTGGCGAGCACACTCGTCAGGACGGTCGACATCTACAAGGGGATCGTGCCGTTCGTGGGGCTGCAGCTCGTCGGCATTACGCTGGTGGCGCTGTTTCCGAACCTGGCAACCAGCCTGCCCGCGAGGCTTTACGATGCGGAACCGCAGGCAATGGAAACGGAGACGCGACCGGTGCCCGCGACCGACGAGGGAGCCGCCGCCACGTCGCCATCGCGCTCGCCCGTAGCAGACGACTTCAGCGACCTGCTCGAGGAACCGACGCCAGGCCGGAATCCGCCCTATCGCGACGATTTCGAGGACCTGCTGCCGGAATAGAGAATAGGGGACATTCACCTATTTCCGGACGGAAATAGGTGAATGTCCCCTATTTTCTATTTCAGCTTGAAGTCGAACGGCAACCGCCGCGCGTTGAGGTACGCCTGCTCGCCGACGCGCGTCCACGGAATGATCTCCTTCCTGAACGCCAGGAAGTCCTCGATGATCCGCTGCACGATGCGGTTAGGCGAACGGTCCGTCGCGTAGATCTCGTTCAGCACCTCGTTGGACTTCTCGCCGCAGGCGATCAGCGCGTCTTCCGGGAACGGCCGCACGATCACGCCGTGGTCTTTCACCAGCGTGCGCAGCGCCGGACCGGAGCGCGCGTTGTACTCGGCGAGCATGTCGCGCGTCGCCGCATCCGCGGCTGTGCGGATGATCACCTGCAGGTCGGGCGCCAGCGATTGCCACGCCCGCTCGTTGATCATCAACTGCAGGTTCGGGCCCGGCTCGTGGTAGCCCGGCGAGTAGTAGTGCTTGCAGACTTGATAGAAACCGAGGGCAAGGTCGTTGTACGGGCCGATCCATTCGGCGGCATCGATCGCGCCGGACTGCAGCGCCGGGAAGATCTCGCCGCCCGGCAGCGTCACCGGGGTCACGCCGAGCTTGGCGAGCACGCGGCCCTGATTGCCCGGGGCACGGAACTTGAGCCCCTTCAGGTCCTCGAGCGAGCGGATCTCCTTGCGGAACCAGCCAAGCATCTGCGTGCCGGTGCTGCCCGCGTGGAACGCGCGAATGCCGAAAGGAGCGTACAGCTCATCCCACAGCTTCTGGCCGTTGCCGAACTTGATCCAGGCGTCCATCTCGGCCGTCGTGAAACCGAAAGGGAATACCGTGAAAAACGGCGCGCCTTCTGATTTTCCGGTGTGATAGTAGGCCGCGTCGTGGCCGAGTTGCGCGGTGCCGTTGGCGACGGCGCCGAAGCATTCCAACGCCGGGACCAGTTCGCCCGCAGCGTAGACCTTGATCTTGAGCCGGCCGCCGCTCATCGCCGAGATATTGGCCGCCAGGCGTTCCGCACCGGCGCCGAGCCCCGGCAGCCCCTTCGGCCAGCTCGTTACCATCCGCCATTCCAGCAGGCCCTTTGAAATGGCCGGGGCGGCCAGCGCCGCGCCGCCACCGAGGATGGCGGCCTTGAGGAGCGATCTGCGTTTCACGCGCGACTACCTGCCTGTGAGCCGGCCGGTCGACCGGAGCAGCCATACGATAGCCGCGGCGGCCCGGTTTAGCGATCGGGGCCCAGGCTCGTCAGAAGCGCGGGGTCATCGATCTGCAGTCGCGGCAAGCGCGTCCCGGTCGTGACCGTCGAATCCCAGCTGATGGCGCTGTTGCGCCCGGCAGTCTTGGCGAGCAGCAAGGCCTGGTCGGCACGCTCGATGGCGTCCTCGACGCGGATCGCAGGATCCAGCAGGGCGAGCCCGAACGACGCAGACACCGGGAGCGCGGCGCCACCGTGACCCGCGGCCGACGGGCGTCGAGCGAGTTCCTCGCGGACGCGCTTGATCACCGCCTGGCCAATGGCGAGGTCAGCCCCCGGCAGCGCGATCAGGAACTCATCGCCACCGTAGCGATACACCTTGTCGTACGGGCGGAGGTGCTGGTTGAGGTGCCGCACCACGTCCTTCAGGACCTGGTCGCCCACCTGGTGGCCGTGCTGATCATTGACCTGCTTGAAGTGGTCGAGGTCCATGAAAACGATGCAACACTGCTGGACTCCCCGCTTCGCCAGCTCGCGCCACTGACGCAGGTCCGGCAGCATTTCGGCCCGCCCGCAGGCGCCGGTCAGCGGATCGAGGTTTCGCAACGCGCCCTCGATCTCGTGCCGCAGCGAATCGATCACGGCGCGCAATCGCGCACTGCCCTCGACCAGCTCCTCGTACCGCTCACGAACGACCGGCGCGCCGGCCGCGATTTCCTCCAGTAACCGTCCTGCGATCCGGTGCAGATTCTCGTGCTCCGGCCCGATCGCCGCGAACGCCGGTTGCCCCCACAGATCCGCGGGTGCGCGCTCGTAGTACCATCGACCGAACTGGCAATGCAGGTACGCGTCGTCCGCGAGGTCGCCGCTCCCGGGGGGCAACCCGCAGACGATCGATCGCAATAGATTCTCTTGCCACTCGGCGTGGTCGCGCGTGGCATTGTCGAGCTGTTCCAGAGATTTCTGCAACGTGGTCGAATCCAACTTGAGCATCGGTGTGCACCCCCGTACTCCCCCACGCCGGCCCCAGGCTTCGTGCGCTCCCTTCCGGTCAGGCCGCGCCCGTAGCTTCCCGCGCGACCCGCCGCTGCACAACCCCTGTTACTCGAAGATGAGACTCGCATCCGCTGTATTGCGTCACAGTTCCGAAAGAAACCGCCTGAGCAGCCTATTGCCGGAAACGTATCGATGCACGTGAACGCCGACTTCGCGACCAGGGTGGTCATCCGGCCTGAGGATCGGCAGTGGATCGCGTCCCCGGCCGGCGGCGTCGAGCGCGTGATGCTCGATCGCATTGGCGACGAGGTGGCGCGCGCGACCAGCCTGGTGCGCTGGGCGCCGGGCACGACATTCCATCGCCACCAGCACTGGAGCGGCGAGGAAATCCTGGTCCTCGACGGCGTGTTCCAGGACGAGCACGGCGCCTACCCTGCCGGTTCATGGCTGCGCAGTCCGCACGGCAGCCAGCACACGCCGTTCTCGGACACGGGCTGCCTGATTTACGTGAAGACGGGGCATCTGCCACCGGGTCGCTGACGCGATCGCATCTGTGACGTACGCCCGGCCTGGCGCTGAACGTGTGCGCTAGCTTCACGCATCCACTGCCGCGAGCACGGAGAAATCATCGCATGACCGCTTCGCACGATCTCGCTTCCGACCGCGCCTCGATCCTCGGCCCCACGCTGCGCTTCAAAGGCGAGTTGTCCGCTGGCGAGGACCTGGTGATCCACGGCCAGGTTGAAGGCACCATCGGGCCGGCGCCCAGAGTCACGATCGGCCCCGAAGCCCACGTCAAGGCGGGCGTCAATGCGGACGTGATCATCGTCGAGGGACACGTCGAGGGCGACCTGCACGCCCAGGTGTCGATCACGGTGCGACCCAAGGCCAACGTGCGTGGCAACCTCGAATCGCCGGTCATCAACATCGCCGAAGGCGCGGCCTTCAACGGCGGCATCAAGATGGAACCCGGCACCTCGCAGGTGAGCTCCATGCCGGGTCACGCTCGTGAAGCGAGCGGGATCCGCACGGGAACCGCCAGCTGACTGCGCAGGAGACGCCGTGATGTGGAAGCGCGAACGATCCGAACCGGTCGACCTCGAACAGATCATGACCGAGCCGCCGGCACCGGTAGCGTCGGGCACGCGCCCGGTCGCCCCTCCGTTGGCACCCGTGGTCGAGATCCCGGCGGAGCGTGCGCCGGTAGCGATGTCGTCGCACGCGCCGGCCGGCAAGGGCTCGACGCTGGGCGCGACCCTGCGTTTCAAGGGCGACCTCGTCGCCGACGAGGACCTGGTCATCCAGGGGCAGGTCGAGGGCTCCATCCTGCACACCCGGAGCCTCACGATCGGCGCCCAGGGTCGGGTTCTCGGTGACATCCGCGCACGTCGGATCGTCGTGGAGGGCACGGTCGACGGGAATCTCTACGCGCTGGAGAGCGTGAGTCTGCGGTCGGGAGCCGTCGTTCGCGGGGACGTCTTCGCGGCGGCCATCGCGGTCGACAATGGCGCACGCCTGACCGGTCGCATCGACATGGACAATGCGCCCACGGTGCCGACGATCAAGGTCCCGGCTTCCGGCTCGACGGAACCTGTGGCCCGCGACCTGTCCGCACCGGAAGCCGACGCGGTGCTCACCGGTTCGTGAGCACCGGGCCTACCCTGCCGAGCGGCTGACCTTGCGCCGGCGAGCGGCGACCAGCGAGAAGACCCAGGGCCGGAATGCCACCAGCAGAGCCGTGCTGTGCCGCGCTTTCGACGAAGTCGAATCAAGTTCCGCCATCTGGAGGAATTCCCGGTACACCAGCATCAGCTTGCGCTTCAGGACCTCGATCGAGGCCGCGGTCAGTTCCGCAGGCTGCCAGCCGAAGAAGTCGCCCGGGCCGGCGAAGTCCGCCTGGAGGAATTCCGCCTTGACCTGTCGTTCGTAGGCCCGGCGCACCGGCCCGTCACTGCGCCATAGGATCTGGCGGTTGATCTTGAGCCGATGCCCGCGCCGGGGCAGCGATTCGATCACGCCGAGTTCGACGAGGCGCGCGCGCAGCTTCTGGATCTGTGGCGCCTCGAATTCATAGCCGCGCAGGATTTCCGGCTCCGTCCAGCCGTTCAGCAGCAGGTAAAGGTAGCTCAGCAGCGCCGGATCGCGCGCCAGCGCCTGCTCCTGCTCGAGGGACAGGGTCGTCGCTCGGCCGCCCTCTTGCTCGACCATCCGCACGAGCTCGGCCACGCTGATCTCGAGGGCGCCGCAGACCTGCTCGAGTCGCTTGAGCGTGAAGCTCCGCTGCGAAAAGATGCGCTTGATGCTCGCCTCGCTGAGGCCGATGCGCTCCGCCAGCGTTCGGTACGTCAGGCCGCGCATCTTCAGGCAGCGCTTCAACGCCTCGACGAGTTGGCGCGTTTCGTCCATCGGCAAACCTCCCCCCGCAGCGACCAGGCGCGACTGACGCGTCATCCGGTATTGAATATTAATACGTTCTGGAGATCGTATTGCTTTGTACTGCTGACGGCCTAGCGTGCCCCGCACACGTAACGGAGCAAGCTCATGCACCTGGCAGCGAATCTGGCGCGACTGAACGACGTGCACGCCCGCCTGAACCCGACGGTCCCGGCTCTGCAGCGACGGCCCGGCTCGCTGGAGGATCTGCGTGCCGCCCTGCTGCAGGCCAGGCGACGCGGGCTCGCCGTCTCGATCGCCGGCGGGCGGCATGCGATGGGTGGCCAGCAGTTCCTGCAGGGCGGATTGGCGCTCGACATGCGGGGCATGAACCGCATCCGGGACTTTGACCAGGACCAGGGGCGGATCACGGTCGAGACTGGCGCCACCTGGCCCGACTTGATGCGGGGCTACCTGTCGCAACAGGCGGGAAAGACGCTGCAGTGGGGAATCCGCCAGAAACAGACCGGCGCCGATTCCCTGACGATCGGCGGCGCGATTGCCGCGAACATTCACGGCCGCGGCCTCGCTTGCCCACCCTTCTCGGCGGACGTCGAGTCGCTGCAATTGCTCTGCGCAGACGGCGAACTGGTGACCTGTTCGCGCCTCGAGAATCCGGAGCTGTTTCGCCTGGTCGTCGGCGGATACGGCCTGCTCGGCGTCGTGGTATCGGCCACGCTCCGCATGGTGCGCCGGCAGAAGGTCGAACGCGTCGTCGAGCTGCTCGCGTTGCCGGAACTGATGCGAGCCTTCGACGAGAGAATCAGTGCCGGCTACACCTACGGCGACTTCCAGTTCGCCACGGATCCCGGCTCGCCCGGGTTCCTCAACGACGGCGTCTTCTCCTGCTATCGTCCGGTCGACGACTCGCGCGCCATGGCCCCGAATCAGCTGCGGCTCCATCAGGCGGACTGGCGGCGCCTGCTGTACCTGGCCCACGTCAACAAGGGGCGCGCTTTCGTCGAGTTCACGGACTTCTACCTGCGCTCGAGCGGCCAGCTGTATTGGAACGATACGCACCAGCTCAACATCTACCTCGACGACTATCACGGCCAGCTCGACGCGCACCTCGGCGCGGACGTGCCCGGCACGGAGATGATCACCGAGCTCTATGTGCCGCGCGAGCACCTCGCGGCCTTCATGGCAGCGGTTCGGGAGGACTTCCTGCGGCATCAGGTCGACTTCATCTACGGCACGATCCGCCTGATCAGGAAGGACGAGGATGCTTTCCTGGCCTGGGCCAGGGACGACTATGCGTGCGTGATCTTCAACCTGCACGTCGACCATCACGCGAACGGTCTCGCCCGGGCGCGCACGGATTTTCGACGCTTGCTCGACCGCGCGATCGAGTTCGACGGCAGCTACTTCCTGACCTACCACCGCTTTGCGCGCCGCGACCAGTTGCTGCGCTGCTATCCGCAGATGCCGGAGTTCCTGCGCCTCAAGCGGGCCTTCGACCCGGATGAGCGCTTTTCGAGCGACTGGCACCGGCACCAGGTCGCGCTGCTACAGGGCATGATTTAGCGCAGCTGGCTGTCCTTGCTGCCGCGCCGATTGTAGGCGCTGGCCGCCTGGACGTGCCGGTCCGCCTCGGACTGGCAGGCGAAGCACAGGCGCACGCCCGGCATGGCCTGCCGACGCGCGTCCGGTATTTGTTCACCGCACTCCTCGCAGTGCGCCAGGCCCGGCCCGCTCGGCAGCCGGGCACGGGCGCGCTCGATCGCGTCGGCGACGCTGTCGTCGATCTGCTGCTGCACCGCGCCGTCGCCGGCCCAACCCGTCGCCATCGAACCTGCTCCCGATTGCCATGGATACCTTACCTCACGGCCGCGCCCATGCGGCGTACCCGGATTGACGCAACGCAGCATCCCCGCGGTATATTCGCGGGGATCCTGTTGCCCCCCTCCCCCCCCCCAGAAGCGCCGGTCAACGACCAGCGAGGTCACCACTTGAAGAACCCGGCCACACCGCGGCAACCACCGCACGGTCACCCCGCGACCGGCGAACTGTCGGTTCGCGCGCTGTCCACGCCCGAACCGTTCGTCCGCCTGTTCGCCCGCCGGGTCCAGCAGGAAGGCGCGCTCGACCTCACGCAGGGCGACTACAAGAACGCTGACTTCGCGCCGCACCCGGAAGTGGTGCGGGCCGCGCAGCGCATCACCCGCAACACCGTGCACAGCTACGGGCCCGCGGTCGGTCGGATGGACGTGCGCAGCGAGGTCGCGGAGTTCTTCAACCGCGACGGGCTGCTCGACTACCCCGACTCCGAGGTCCGTTTCCAGCCGGACGAAGTACTGTTCACTCCAGGCACGCGCGCCGGCCTCGCGATCGTGCTCGAGGTGCTCGGCGCGGACGGATCAGGCGTGGTCGTGCCGCGCCCGAGCTGGGAGTACGACTGGTTCATCGAGCGCGCCGGCAAGGCGGTGGTCGAGCTGCCGACGACCGCGCCCGAGTTCCTGCCGGATCCGCAGGAACTGGACCGGTTGCTCGGCCGCGGCGGCATCTCGTCGGTCATCATCAACAATCCGCACAACCCCACCGGACGCGTCTACCCGCGGGCGCTCGTCGAGGAGCTCGTCCGCGTCGCCGTCAAGCACCGCTGCTACGTGCTGTACGACTCGGTCTACCAGCGGCTCGACTACGTCGGCTGGTTCGTCAACCCGGCCTTCGCGAACCCTGAGTGGCGCAACTGGGTCGTCTCGCTGTCCGGCCTTTCGAAGATGGACATGTTCGGCGCCTCGACCGGCGCCCGCGCCTGCTGGCTCGTGATCTCCGACCAGATCCGCGCCAACGGCGTGCGCGCCCGCGAAGTGCTCGCCAATCTTTCCGCATGGCTCGTCGCGACACCATCGACGCTCGCGCAGGACTGGGCACTCGCCGCGCTGCAGAGCCCGCTCGCCGCATTGCGGCGCCCCTCCCCGTACATGCGCGAGCGCCGCGACTTCATGCTGCGCGCCGCGGACGAACTCGCGCCGCTCGGCGTCGAACGCACGGACTTCGGCGGCACGTTCTACTCGCCGCTGGCCTTCCCCGGGCTCGTCGGCGAGCCGTTCGACCGGCTGCGCAACGGCGTGCACGAGCGTGCCGTCGTCAAGGACTCGGTGGACGCGTTCGAGCTGCTGCTCTCCGGCGGCGTCGGCGGCATTCCGTTCGCGGCGTTTGCCGGTGGCAGCGATGCCGCGGCTCGCTATGGCACGTGGCAGCGCCTGTCGTACGGCTCGAAGGACGTCAAGGAACTGGCCGTGTTCATGGATCGCGTCCGCGCGCGGATCGAAACGCAGGGTCGTCTCGGGGCCGGCGCGCCCGTCCCGCCCCAATCGCGCTCGCCGAACGATGCCGTCTGGGAGAGCACCTGCACGGCCGGCGGCTATGACGCGCTCGACGGCCTCGATGCGCAGACCTTCGCCGCGGCACGGCAGCGGTTCCTCGCGAACCCGCGGCGCGAGACGCTGCGCCTGACCGGGACCAAGCATCCGGATTCAACCACGCATCGCGCCGCGCAGGTCGAGCGCGCGCTCGAAGCGGCACCGGCCGACGCGGCCGACCGCGCCCGCCTCGCGCTGACCCATCTCGAGTGGAACCCGTTGATGGATGCGCGCCTCGAGTACGAGGAATCGATCGCGGACCTGCTCGGACCCTGCAGCGAAGTGCTGGTCGATCTCGAGGGGCGCCAGATCAGTCCCGACTGGCTCGACGTGCCGGAGAAGATCGCGCTCGCGCTGCTGCGCCACGGCGTCGTGCCGGGCGAGGACCGGCACCTGCTCGTGCGGGTGCCCAATCCGTTCCTCGAGCCGGACGAAGAGAAGATCTCGAAGATCCTCGCTTCCGTCGCGCGCACGAACGTGCTGTTCCACCTCGCCTGCGAACGAGTCGGGTTGACCCCGCAGCGCAACGCGATCCACGAGATTGCGGTGCCGCAGATCAACTCGAGCGCCGAGATCGGCGCGGTCATCAAGATCGGGACGCTGTACCTGCAGGCCGCCCGCGAACTGTTCGATGGCCCGCCCGATCGCGTTGATGCATTCCTCGGCGGGCGCGTGCCCGCGGACCGGCGCGAGGCGCTGTTGTCACGGATCGTCCGCGTTCGCCTCGTGCCACTCTGCGAGAACGTTGGCGCGCTCGCGCACCTGCCGGACCTGCTCGAGAAGTTCTACGTCGCGCTGGAGCGTGGACGCGGCATCGAGGACCTGCCGACGCCCGCGACACTGCGCACTTCGTTCGACCGTCGCGAGGCCGAGCTGCGGGTGTTCGTCGCGATGTCCGACACCGCGCTACAGAGCGGCAAGATCGCGACCGACACGGGCTATGCGCTGGCCATTGCGGGCCGCGACGAAGCGCAGCGACGGCTGGCCGTACACGCACAGCGCGTCGGCGAGCCCGCGCCGTCGGTGACGTTCCTGATCGGCGCCGGTCGCGCCGGATTCCGCGGTGGATTCGATCCCGCGCACCCTGGAGTGATCCGGCAGTTCGCGCGCGCCGACGGCGTCACGATGCAGGGCATTCGTGCCGATGCGCCAGACGAGACGATCCGGCTTGCCGCGGCGTTTCGCGCCGAAGTCGCGGCGTCCACCGAAACTGCGGATCGTGCGCATGCGCTGCCCACGGCCGACCGTGAGGCGCTCGCTCGACTGCTCGAGGCCGGTGTGCGCGCCCACACCGAGCTGCTGCTGCGCGTCGCACCGCTCCTCGCGCCGTTCGGCAGCCTCGTGCCGCAGACGCGCGTGCGCATCCGGGCCACGGGCTCGGCGAGCTACGGCCGCTCGATCCCGAGCTACCCCGAAGAGTGGGGCGGCGGCACGGCGTTGCCCGACGATCGCGACCTGCGCGACGCGTGGCCGGAAGGCGTCACGCTGCCTCGGGCCATCGTCTACAACCTCGCGAGCACGACGCTCGGCCTGCCGGCCGTCACCAGCGACATCTCCGTCCTCGACCGGCGCGCTGCGGTGTTGCTCGAGCGGCACGTGCCCGGTTACCGCGAGATCATCGCGAGCGAGCTGCCCCATTTCGTCAAGGAGGCCACCGCGCTGGTCTTCGGCCGCAAGCTTGCCGAGACGACGGCACGCCGCTGTCTGCGAGCGGCTGCGGCGCTGTGGGTCGATGCGCGGGCACGGGTCGACCTCGTCGCCCCCACCTGCCTGTTCGCGATGCAGTACCTCCGCTACATGGCCGAGGACTCGGAGAGCTGGGACGAAACCAAGGAACACGAGAGCCAGACGACCCGCGAGGAAGAATTGATCCGCGAGACCTCGAGCGTCGCGTTCGCCGCGCTGTGCGCCGAACGGCCCGGCGACCGCTGGCCCGTGCTGCAGTCGATGGTGGACGCCGAGGACGCGCCGCGCCTGATCCTCGCGCGCGAACTGACGATCGAGGAGAAGCGCGAGTTCGTCGACCTGCGGATTGAGGGCTGGTTGCGGGCGCTGCCCGACGCGCTGGCGCAGGAACTGCGGCGCGAATGGTCGCAGCTGCGTGAACTGCGCAAGGACGAGTGCACGCTCGATGCGATCCAGCGCCTCATTGCGCTCGAGCGACTGCGGGGCAGCCGGGGAGCGTAGCCGGTCGCGCGCCGGTGACGGTGCGGCTAGATCGCCTCGACCGGTTGCATCGATTCCAGCCAGGTCCGGATCCGCTTGGCGTCCGCGATCCGCGTGAGCTTGCCCCACGAGTTGAGCAACACGATCACGACCTGGCGGCCATCGATGGCGGCCTGCATGACGAGGCAGCGACCCGCCTCTGAGATATAGCCGGTCTTCTGCACGCTGACCTGCCACGAAGGATTGCCGACCAGCAGGTTGGTATTGCGATACTCGAGTTGCTGGCGGTTGACGAGCACCGTATGGCTGGACGCGGTCGAGTAGTCGCGGACCAGCGCATTTCCGGAAGCCGCGAGCACGAGCTTGGCCAGGTCCTCGGGGCTCGCGACGTTGCGACTCGACAGGCCCGTCGGCTCGACGAAGCGCGCCGTTCCCATGCCGAGCGCAGCGGCCTTGTCGTTCATGGCGCGCACGCAGGCGGGCAGGCCGTCCGGATACCGGCGGCACAACGCGTGCGTCGCGCGGTTCTCGGAAGACATCAGCGCGAGGCGCAGCAGGTCCTCGCGACTCAGCCGGGCGCCCGGCGCGAGGCGCGAATGGCTGCCGGGCGTGCCGCGCACGTCATCGGCCGTGATGGCCATCATCTCGTCCATCGGCTGGCCGGCTTCGAGCACGACCAGTGCGGTCATCAGCTTCGTGATCGAAGCGATCGGCACCGGCACGTGCTCGTGGCGGGCCGCGAGCACCGTCGAGCCGGACTCGTCGAGTACGTAGAACGCATGGGAGCGCACATCCGGTTGCGCTTGCGGCTGCAGGGAGCCCTGCGTGGCGGCGCGGGCTGCAACGGAACCGAGCACGGCCGGCAGGAAGACGGCCATCGCCATCAATGCAACTGTCCGGCATGCGCGCATGAGGTCTCTCGCTCGTTTCCTGAATTCCAGGTTGCCGGGTCTTGCGCACGTCACGCGGGCCCGAACCGGCATGGAGAGTAACCGGTCGCGCGCGACGGGCGACGTGACATCACTCGCAGAAACCGAGCGGCTCCGATCAGTCGCAGCGGCGGGCCGAGCGAGTCGTCGTCACCCGGACCTCCGACCATCACCACGCCAAGGATCCTGCCACGCCGAGTCGTCCGGCTTCCCCCGTCCGGCTATTCGCGCTGCAACAACTGTCGCTGCACCGTGGCCAGGCAGGCTTCGTCGCGGAGTGAATCCATCGCCGGATCGCTGGCGATGAACCCGACGAGCTGCGAATGATCGTCGATGGCGCGACGCAATGCGGCGCAAGCCAGCGCCGTCTCGCCCAGTGCCGCATGAATCCCCGCCAGGTCGTATGCGACGCCATAGCCGTCGGCCGCACGCCGGTTCAACTGTTCGATTTCGGCTCGGGCCTGGGCAACGCGGCCGGCATGGGCATAGGCGCGACCGAGGTCGCCGTCACCACCCGGCACCGGCGTCCGTTGCCCGGAGAACTCGCGGATGGCCGCATCCGCATCGCCTTGTGCCAGCAGCACGCGTCCAAGCAGGGCGCGAGCCGAATCGAAACCGGGATCCAGTTCCAGGACGCGCTCGAGTTCCTCGCTCGCCCGCGCATAGTCACGCTTGAGGTACAGGATCAGCCCGACGTTGGTCGCAAACGACAGTGTCAGCGGCTCGAGATCCCGGGCGTGCGTCATGTCCGCGAGCGCGTCGTCCAGCCGGCCCTGCATCGCGCGCACCAGCGCCAGCCGCATCCACGTCGTGGCATCCGCCGGGTCGAGGCGCAGCGCGGCGAGGTACTCGCGCTCGCCCTCCTGGTAGCGACGATCGTACTGAACCAGAACGTGAGCCAGCGCGCCGCGCGCCCGCGCAAGGTCGGGATCCAGCGCGATCGCCTGCAGCGCAGCCTGCCTGGCGCGCGGGAAGACATCGTTCGGCGGCGCGTAGCCGTATACCCCCTGCGCCGCCAGTGCACCTGCGAGGCCGGCCCAGGCCTGGGCGTAGGCCGGGTCTTCGCGCAGCGCCGTCTCGAACTGCTGCGTGGCCTCCGGCAGACGACGTTGCCAGAGATACAAGCCGCTCACGTAGTGCTGGTACGCGGTCATACTGCGGGTTGCCGGACGCGCGAGGCGTTGCGCCTGCTCGCTCGACAACTTCACCGCGAGAGCCGTGACGACCTTCCGCGCAACGGCGTCCTGAAGCTGGAACAGGTTGGTCATCGGCTCGTCGAAGTTGTCGGACCACAGCGCGCGGCCGTCCGGGACCCGCAGCAGGCGCGCGCTCACGCGCACGCGTTGCGAATCGACTTGCAGCGATCCATCCAGCACGGCATCGACACCCAGCGCACGCCCAGCGGCAAGCGGATCCTGATCTGCGGCGCCGTACGGCCGCACCGAGCTCAGGGGACTGACACGCAGATCGGGAACCCTGCTCAGATGCGTGATCAGCGTGTCCGCCATGCCCAGCTCGAGCGCCGGATTCGCAGCCTCCGGCAGCAGCGGCTTGAACGGCAGCACGGCCATGGACTCGGCGACCGGGCGGTCCTGCCGCCACGGCGCACGTTGGGTCACGACCAGGACGAACAACAGCAGGAGGGCCGCGCCGAGCAGCACGCCGACCTTGTGCGGCAACCGCCGCTCGGAAACCGGGACTGGCTCGACATCGGGCTCCGCGATCGACGTCGGCGGCTGCGATGCCGGTTCGACCGTGCCGATGAACCGGTAGCCGCGCCGCGGGATCGTCTCGATGTAGCGCGGCTCGTCGGCGTCGTCCCCGAGCGCCAGCCGCAGCTTGCGCACGACCGTGTTGAGGCCGGTCTCGAAGTCGACCACGCCCTTTGGCCAGAGCCGGGCAATCAGTTGCTCGCGGGTGACGAGTTCGCCCGGCCGCGCGAGCACTTCCAGCAGCACCTGTCGCGGCTGGTCCTGCAGCCGGGTGACCTGGCCGGCACGGATCAATTCGCCGCTGTCCGTCCGCAGGACCCAGTCATCGAATCGAATTTCCTTCGGGTCACTCATCGCGCCAGCCAGATTACCCGTGTCGGCATCGGTTCAGAAACGAATCAGGCACAAGTCAGCGGCCGTCCATGGCCAGCCGGCGGAGACCGTTGGACGCTGGTCACGGCCCAGGCCATTTTCCAACACACCCATGGAGACATCACGATGAAGAACTTTTCCGGACGGCGGTCGTTCCTGCGGACGAGCATGGCAGCCGCGGGGCTCGCGCTGCTGGTTTCCACGACCCTGGCGCCAGCCGTCGCGACCGCCGGCAACAAGGGAAGCGCAAAGTCGCTGGTGGGCACCTGGCGGGTCACCGTGGCGACTTTCAACTGCACTACCAAGATCCCCAACCCTTCGTTCGTCTCCCTGTTGACGTTTGGCCAGGACGGCAGCCTGATCGAGACCACCTCGAGCCCGCAGTTCAAGCCCGGCCAGCGCAGCACGGGGCACGGGCTCTGGGAGCGCACTGGTCCTGGCGCGTTTCGAGCCGTTTCAGAGGCTTACATCCAGTTCACGACCGATCCGGCTCCGCCGCCGCCCGCCCCGACTCTGCAGCGGGGCCGGCAGGTGATCGACCAGGGCATCCAGTTGACGTCCAGGAACACCTTCGTCTCGGACGCGTCGGTGTACTTCTTCGACAGCACCGCACCCGGCAGCACCGCGCCATACTTCACGGGCTGCGCGCGGGCCGAAGGCGTTCGTTTCGAGTGACCCGACGGGTCGTCGCCCGCCCCGCGGCGGGCGACGATCCACGAGAGGTATCCGACCATGCGATGGCTGCTGATCCTCATGCTCGCGGCCGGCCTGGCCGTTCCTGCCCTTCGCGCCGAGACCGCGTGGTCGGACCGGCAGGCTGTGCTCGACGCCGTCCACGCCCTGGACTCTGCGATCGTTGCGAAGGACGCCCCGGCGCTGTCCGCGCTGCTGCTGCCGGATTTCATCGGTGCGGTGCCGACCGGCGCCGCCTTTGCAAAGGACGCCTACATCTCGTTCCACACACGCGCGACCGACGGCCTGATCGCGATCCAGTCGGCCGACGGCATCGAGCCGACGGTGCGCGTTTACGACGGCCGATTCGCCGTGGTGAATCGCCGGCTCGAGGTGCGCCGTGCCGGGCAGGCGGGCCAGGTCGCGACGTACGAGGTGCAGCGGATCGAGGTGCTGCGGCTACAAGATGGCCGATGGCGGATTGCATCGGGCCAGGGGACGCGGGTGAATCCGTAGCGGAGCGGGATTGCGGACCACGTCACGAATGGCGCTGCGGCTTTCGGACTCCGGTCACGGATGCATCGAGGCCGACTCGGGCTATATGGGGCGGGTCTACAGGAATTCGCGGCGCAGCCTGGATGCACCGGAGAACATGTCGCACGGGCCGCAAATGATCGACGGCAAGAATAGGCGTGAGCCGTTCATCTCCGGCTGGACCGGGCGCATCACCGTGGCGCTGTTCGTCTACGTCGTCGCGGCGATCCTGCTGACCTTCGTCGACGGTGAGGGATCTCGCGCCTACGAGATCTTCACCCTCTACTCGGATTCTCCGGCGTCGGTCGTTGCGGCCATCCTCGCAGGCGCGGCCGCACGGGGCTCCTCCGACCCGGCCGCGCGACGCACCTGGTGGCTGCTCACGGCCGCGCTGGCCTGCTACACCGTCGGCAACCTGCTGCACGCCACCTACTGGCTGTTCGGCGTCGATCCCTTCCCGTCGATCGGCGACGTGTTCTATGTCGCCTTCTACCCGCTCGTCTTCGCCGCGGTGCTGACCGTCGTCCGCGCGGCCGCCGTGCGCATGCAGTGGGCCCGGCTTGGCCTCGACACGGCCATCCTGCTGCTGGGCTTCGGCGGATTCTTCTGGTTCTGCGTGATCGCGCCCACGGCTGCGTCCCCGCACGATCCGAACATGCTCAGGTACCTGCTGGCACAGAGCTACATCGCGCTCAACTGCGTCGTGCTGCTCGCCTGCGGCGTGCTCCTGATGCATTCAGGCGCCGCGCCGATCCCTCGCCGGGCCTTGATGCTGCTCACGCTCGGCTTCGCGTCGATGTCGCTGGCCGACATCGTCTGGGCCATGTCGAAGGTCGGCGGCAGCTACTTCCCCGGCGGCGTCTCGGACGCGATGTACCTGTTCTGCTACGTCTGGCTCGCGGCAGCTGCGCGCGAGCAGGTGCGCTGTACACCAGCCGCCCGGCGCGCTCCGGGCGCGTTCAGCAGCGTGCTGATCCAGGGCATGCCGTACATTGCGATGATGGTGTCGTTCCTCGTGCTGGTCTACGTCGAGAGCAGCTCGGCCGCGAGCCCGGTCAACATGATGACCGTCATCATCTTCGTGCTGACCGCGCTCGTCATGGTGCGCCAGGGCGTCCTGTTGCGGGACGATGCGCTGATCCGGGAGCAGCGGGCAGCCGGCCTCGTCGAGGCTCGCTACGCGTCGCTGATCAAGAATGCCTCCGACGTGATCATGATCGCCGACGCCGGGGGCCGACTGCGGTTCGCTTCGCCCGCCGCCGCACGCACCTTCGCGATCGACCCGGACGAACTCGTCGGCCGCAATCTCCTCGACCTGTGGGCCGACGGGGAGCGCGAACGACTGGCGGCCTTCCTGGCCGAGATCGCCGCAACGCGCGGCCGCACGATCGGACCGGTCGAAGCCGTCGTCGACACCGGCGACCGTCGCAGCACGCTGGAGTGCGTCGGCAGCAACCTGACGGACGACACGGCCATCGCCGGCCTGACCCTCAACTTCCGGGACGTGACCGAGCGCAAGGCGCTCGAGGAGCAACTGCGCAAGCTGGCGTTCCACGACCCGCTGACGCTGCTCGCCAACCGCAGCCTGTTCTGGAACCGGGTCGAGCACGCGCTGGCGCTGGCCCAGCGAACTTCGCAGCGCGTGGCCGTCATGTTCCTCGATCTCGACAACTTCAAGAACGTCAACGATTCGCTCGGCCACGATGCCGGCGATCGGCTGCTGCAGGCAGCGGCGCAGCGACTGATCAAGTCGACGCGACCCTCCGACACGGTCGCGCGACTCGGCGGCGACGAATTCGCGATCCTGCTCGAAGGCATCGGCAGCGACAGCGACGTGGAGCGGATCGCCCATTCGGTCGGCGAGGCCTTCAACCGGCCCCTGCTGCTCGACGGCCGGGAAACCGAGGCGACGGCCAGCATCGGCGTGGCCTGCTCGCGGCCGGGCGACGATGCCGAGCAGCTGCTGCGCAATGCCGACATCGCGATGTACGGCGCGAAGGCGGCCGGCAAGGCGCGCCTGGTCGTGTTCGAGCCGCACATGCAGGAACAGCTGCACGACCGCCTGCGCCTCGAGCAGGACATCGACCTGGGACTGGCCCGGGACGAGTTCTTCCTGGAATTCCAGCCCGTCGTCGACCTGACCAGCCGCGAGCTGCTGGGCGTCGAGGCCCTGCTGCGCTGGAATCACCCGCAGCGCGGCATCGTGATGCCCAGCGACTTCATTTCGATCGCGGAGGAATCCGGCCGGGTCGTCGAGCTCGGTCGGCGGGTCCTGGTCGAAGCCTGCACGCAGGTGCGGGCATTCAGCGAATCGATTGCGGCCGGGACGGGCCTGCGCGTGGCCGTCAACATCTCCGGCCGACACCTGCAGCAGGGCAACCTGGTCGAGGACGTGCGCAGCGCCCTCGCGATTTCCGGCCTCGAGCCCGGCAGCCTCGTCATCGAGCTGACCGAGAGCACGATCATGCAGAACACCGAGGTCAACCTCGAGCGGTTCCGCGAGCTGAAGGCGCTGGGCGTCCGACTCGCCATCGATGACTTCGGCATGGGCTACTCGTCCCTGTCCTACCTGCACCGCTTCCCGATCGACATCATGAAGATCGACCGGGCCTTCGTCAGCCGCATGACCGAGCAGAACGGCGGCCCGGAACTTGCGCGCGCCGTCGTGATGCTGGGCACGACGCTGGGCCTCGAGACGATCGCCGAAGGCATCGAGCACGAGGACCAGGTGACGACGCTGCTCGACCTCGGCTGCGTCGCGGGCCAGGGGTTCCTGTTTGCCAGTTCGAGCCCCCTCGAGGTCGTGGCGACCACGACCTTCATGGCGCGCCGCGCCAGCCTGCGAGCGGAACGCGCGGCTCACGTCGACCTGACCGCGACCGGCCGCTTCCGCGCCGGCGATCTCTGGCGTCGCTCCGCAGCGGGGTGATGCGCCCGCTGCAACTCGACCGCGCCGTCGAGGACTACGTGATCTGGTCGTGGCATTACGGATACTTCCGAATGCCGCTTGGGCGTACGCGGGCTAGCCTACGAGGGAAGCGCAGCCGTGACAGCAACGGAGGACGGCGACTGTCAGGCCGCCGCCGCCAGCGTGCCAATCTGACCTGACCCGGGAGAACCACAGATGAAGACCATGACCAGGATCCTTGCTTCCGCGGTAGCGGCGGCCCTGCTCGGGTTCGCAGCGCCCGCATCCGCGAAGCTGACGGAAGCCGAGGCCGCGCGCCTCGGCGCCGACCTCACGCCGATGGGTGCCGAGAAGGCCGGCAACAAGGACGGCAGCATCCCCGCCTGGACCGGCGGCCTCTGCTCGCCGCCGGCAGGCTGGAACGCAGCACAGGGTTACATCGACCCGTTCGCGAGCGACAAGGTGGTGTTCACGATCACCAAGGCGAACGCGGCGCAGTACAAGGACAAGCTGACGCCCGGCACGCTGGCGATGCTGGACAAGTACGAGACGTTCAAGATGAACGTCTACCCGACGCGGCGCACCGCCTGCCTGCCGCAGGAGGCTTACGACGTCATCAAGTCGATGGCCACGCAGATCGACCTCAACGGCTTCGGGTTCACGGGGGGCTTCTCATACGCGCCGTTCCCGATCCCGAAGAGCGGCCTCGAGGCGATCTGGAACCACGTGCCGCGCTACCTGGGCGGTGGCGTGGAGCGCCAGTTCCACGTCTTCCCGGTGCGCGCCAGCGGCGACTACTACAAGATCGGCACCGAGGAGCAGCGCGTATTCTTCCGCAACCTCGACCAGTCGAAGGACAACCTGCTCGGCGTGTTCATGTCGCGCTTCCTCGCGCCCGCGACGCTGGAAGGCACCGTGTTCCTGGTCCACGAGCCGATCGATCAGGTCAAGGAGACGCGCTCCGCGTGGATCTACAACTCGGGCCAGCGCCGCGTGCGCCGCGCGCCCGACCTCTCCTATGACAACGTCAACGACGGCACCGAGGGCCTGCGCACGACGGACCAGTTCGACGCCTTCAACGGCGCGCCCGACCGCTACGACTGGAAGCTCGTGGGCAAGAAGGAAATCTACGTCCCCTACAATGCCTACAAGCTGTCCGACAAGAAGCTCAAGTACAAGGAGGACATCATCCGCAAGAACACGCCGAATGCGGACCTGATGCGTTACGAACTGCACCGGGTGTGGGAGGTCGAGGCGACCCTCAAGCCCGGCAGCAAGCACATCTATGGCAAGCGCGTGTTCTACCTCGACGAGGACAGCTGGACCGTGCTGTACGAGGACGCGTACGACAGCCGCAAGCAGCTGTGGCGCGTGAGCGTCCACCCGTTGATGCAGTTCTACGATGCAAAGGTGCCGTGGTTCCGCGCCAACATCTGGCACGACCTCAACAACGGCAGCTACCTGCTGTCCAACCTCGACAACGAGATCAAGACGCCCTGGAAGTTCGGCGCGAAGGCCTCCTGGAGCGACTTCCAGCCGGACTCGCTGCGCCGCATCGGCACGAAGTGAGGTTGCCGACAACGTCCGGGTGCGCGTGCACCCGGACGTAGTCAGTGGCTGGTAGTGTTAAATTGACGCATGCCCGCTGATGATGAGGAGTCGCCCTCGCGTTTCGATCGCTGGCGCAGCGCCACGCTCGCGCCGTTCGAACATCGGGCATTTGCGCTGTTCTGGTGGGCCTCGCTAGCCTCCTCGTTCGGCAGCATGATCCAGACGGTGGGCGCGTCGTGGCTCATGGCCACGATCGCTCCGTCCCCGAACCAGGTCGCGCTCGTCCAGACGGCGAACGCGCTGCCTTACTTTTTCCTGTCTCTCTTCGCCGGCGCGCTGGCGGACACGCGTGATCGCCGCTCGATCATGCTGGTCTCCCAGGTCCTGGCACTGCTGGCGTCCGTGGCGCTCGCGGTCGTCGCGCTGGCCGGAAGCATCACGCCATCGCTGCTGCTCGGGCTCACGTTCCTGATCGGTTGCGGCGCCGCGTTGTTCGCGCCGGCGTGGCAGGCATCGATCGGAGACCAGGTGCCGCGCGCGCAGATCGCGCCGGCCGTCATGGCCAACGCCGTCGGTTTCAACATGGCCCGCAGCGTCGGGCCGGCGATCGGCGGCGTCATCGTTGCCGCCATCGGTGCCGCCGCGGCGTTCATCGTCAACGCAGTGTCCTACATCGGCATCATCGCCACCCTCCTCTGGTGGCGGCCGAAGCGATTGCCGAGCGACCTCCCACCCGAGCCATTGGGAGCGGCGATGGCCGCCGGCCTGCGCTACGTCAGTCTCTCGCCGCACCTGCTGGCGATCCTGCTGCGCTGCGCCCTCTACACGATCCCGATCGCCGCCGTGCCGGCCCTGATGCCAATCGTGGCGCGCGACCTGCTCGGCGGCGGTGCCGCCACTTTCGGAATCCTGCTCGGTGGCTTCGGTGCAGGCGCGATGCTCGGCGCGCTGTCGAGCGCCACCCTTCGCCACCGGTTCAGCAGCGACACGCTGCTGCGGATATTGTCCGCGCTGGCCTTCGTCGCGATGATCGGCATCGGCCAGAGTCGCTGGGCCCCGGTGACGCTGCTTGCGCACGTGCTCGCGGGCTCCGTTTGGACACTGGCATTCGCGAATTTCAACATCGCCGTGCAGCTTTCGTCGCCTCGCTGGGTGACCGGACGGATGCTGGCGACCTACCAGACGATCGCGTTCGCGAGCATGGCGCTCGGCAGCTGGTGGTGGGGCGAGTTCGCCAGCGCGATGGGCCTGCGCGAGGCGTTGACGACCGCGGGGGTCGCCTCGCTCCTGTCGCTGGTAGCTGCACGCTGGCTGCCGATTGCCATGGAGCAGCTCGGCTCGCTCGATCCGCGGACCCGGATCGAGCTCAACCCGCCCAGCGTCGAGATCCACTCGGCGTCGGGACCGATCGTCGTCGTCATCGAGTACCGCGTGCCGCCCGGGAACGCCGTCGAGTTCGCGGCCACCATCAACGAGATTGGCCGGATCCGGCGGCGCGACGGCGCCCGCGCGTGGTCGATCTGCCAGGACATCGATGCCATCGACCTGTGGATCGAGCGCTTCGAGAGCCCGACCTGGCTCGACTACCTGCGATGGCGAACCCGACCGACCCAGTCCGACCAGGCTGTTCGCGAACGACTCGCGCGACTGATCGTCGGCGAGCACGGCAGCGTGCGGCGCCTGGTCGTACGACCGCCGGGCGCGCAGCCGCTCGGCGCGCCCCTGGCTTCGGAGCCGGAGGTCACGAGCGCCGAACGCGGCGAGCATGGCCGCTGGTGAAGACCACGACCTGACGCGGCCGCGCGATTTGCGTCATCTATCCGACTCATCGAAGACATCGACTTCCTGACCTGCGCGGCGGCGCCAATGGCGCACGCGTGCGCCTCGACCCGCAGCGCAGTTGGGCGGCAAGAAGGTCTCGCTGGCCGACCTGATCGTGCTGGGCGGTGCCGCCGCCATCGAGCAGGCCGCGAAGCGGTCCGGGCACGACGTGCAGGTTCCGTTCACGCCGGGCCGCACGGATGCGTCGCAGGCGCAGACGGACGTGCAGTCCTTCGCCGCGCTCGAGCCGACGGCGGACGGGTTCCGCAACTACTTCGGCCCGAACAACCGGCTCTCGCCGGCCGAGATGCTGGTCGAGCGGGCGAACCTGCTGACGCTGACGGTGCCCGAGATGACCGTGCTGGTCGGCGGCATGCGCGCGCTGAACGCCAATGCCGGGCAGTCCGCGCACGGCGTGTTCACCGACCGGCCGGGGACCCTGAGCAACGACTTCTTCGTGAACCTGCTGGACATGTCCACCCGATGGTCGAAGTCGGCGCAGGCCGAGGGCGTCTACGAGGGGCTTGATCGCTCGACGGGCAAGCTCAAGTGGACGGCCACCCCCGTCGACCTGGTGTTCGGTTCGAACTCCGAGCTGCGCGCGGTCGCGGAGGTCTACGCCGCCAACGACGGACGCGAGAAGTTCGTGAAGGACTTCGTCGCGGCGTGGAACAAGGTCATGGAGCTCGACCGCTTTACGCTCTGAGGTGGGCAGAACGGCGGCGTTGAAAGATACGCCGCCGTTCAACGCAATCACCTGGAACGCAGGTCTCGCGGGACGGCATTCCATGCCGTCCCGCGAACCATCAGTACGTCGTCGTCCTGAAGATCGCACCGCTGTACGGGCTCGGGACACTGCCCGGCCAGAAGTTCGTCGCGTTCGAAACGAACGTCGCCCATTCTGGTCCCGCCCACGCATCGTGATTCCCGCGCGGCGCAAAGCTGGCGCCGTTGCCCTGCAGCCCCTGCTCGCCCTCCGACAGCCGGGTGGTCGTCCTGACACAGGTCGTCGTATCGTGGCAAACACCGCGAATGAACACGTCCTCGACACCGTTGGTGTCATTCGGCACCACGCCGTCAGCGACCGTTACGAACATCACGACCCCACCGTCCCAGCGCATGTGGCCCGGCTGTCCCGATGGCTGACCGACGATCTGCTGCCCCGTGCTGGTCAGCGAGATCCGCTGTGTCGACGGCACGCAGCCCGGGCGTCCGCGGCAAGTGTCGCGCATGAACACGTCCGCGACGCCGTTGGTATCACCCGCGACCAGGTTCGTGGCGCTCGAGGCGAACACCACGAAGCGGCCATGATAGTCGTAGCCCGACATGCTGCCCATGGGCAGGCCGACGAGCGGCTCGGAGCTCGCGCCATTGGCCTGCGCACCGTCATTGCCCAGCGAGATGCGCTCGGTCGACGGCGTGCAGGCGGATTCCGCCCCGATGCACGTGTCCCTCATGAACACGTCCACGGCGCTGTTCGAATCGCCCGCGACGAGGTTGGTCGCAGCGGAGGTGAACGCCACGTAGCGGCCGGTGAACACCGGCGAGCCACTGACGCCGTTGGCATCGCCGGCACCAGGCGCAATCGAGATTCGCCGTGTCCCCGGCGTGCACCCAATTACCGCGCTCGGGCACACGTCGCGCAGGAACACGTCCGCGACACCGTTCCCGTCAGCGGTGACGATGTTCGGATCGGCACTGACGAACACGACGTGACCGCCATCGACACCGATAGCAGGTGCGCGCGCCGCCGAACCAGACTGCGAACCGTCATTGCGCAGGGAGACCCGGACCGTCCCGGGCGTGCAGCCTGCGATCGCGCCGAACCTGTCGTCGAGGCACGTGTCCCTCAGGAACACGTCGTCGACGCCGTTGGTGTCGCCCGCGATCAGATTGGTTGCCGAAGATGCAAATGCTACGTAGCGCCCGTCGAAGCTGACCGCCAGCGAGCCAGCTGGGCTGGTCACCGTCGAGCCGCTGTCGCCATCCGCCTGCGATCCGTCCGGCGCCACGGAGAGCCGTGTCGTCTTCGGCGTGCAGCCGTCCAGCAGGACGCCCGTCCAGTAATCCATGCAGGTGTCGCGCACGAAAACGTCCCACGCGCCATTTGTATCGTCCGGCACGAGGTTCGACGCCTTCGACGCGAATACGGCGTGGCGACCCAGGAACGACAAGCCGCCATTGACACTCGGTCCGTTCGGCGGGGAACCGTCCGGCGCAACCGTAATCGGCACCGGAACACCGGGCATCGGCGGAGTCGTGACGACGAAGATCAGCGCATTGCTGGTCCCACCCGTCGGGACCGGATTCGTCACCGTGACCGGCACACTGACGGGGTTGGCGACGTCTACTGCCGCAATGGCGGCCTTCACCTGGGTCGCGCTGACGAAGGTCGTGGCGCGGTTCGCGCCATTCCACTGCACCGTCGCGCCCTGCACGAACCCCGTGCCGGTCACGACCAGGTCGAACGCCGGATGGCCGGCGGCGACTCCAATCGGGTCGAGGCCGGTGATGGCCAGCACCGGCGCGACCGGATTGATGGTGAACACAACTGGCGACGAGGTCCCGCCACCCGGCGTCGGACTGACGACCGTGACCTGCGCCGTGCCCGCGCTGACGATATCGCTCGCAGGAACGGCAGCTGTCAGCTGGGTTCCGCTGACGAACGTCGTCGTGCGTGTGGCGCCGTTCCAGTCCACCACAGAGCCGGACACGAAACCCGTGCCATTGGTCGTGAGCGTGAACCCCGCGCCGCCGGCCGCGGCCGTGGTCGGTGACACGGAGGTCAGGACCGGCACGGGATTTTTCGATTTCTTGTTGTCATCGTCGCTACAGCCGGCGACGACACCAAGGATGGAAACGAGAAGTACTACCAGGAACCGATTGATCCACGGCCGCGGTGGATACGCGCGCGACTTTCCGGACATAGGCCCTCCTTGGCGAGGGCTGGCGCGGCGACAGAGACGCCGGCGCAGCCCGCGTCTTGTGGCAAATACGCTCCGCCTTCTGTAGACAGACCTCAATCAGAGGAAATCGCTAGCCGGGGAGATGCGACGCCCCTCCCGATCCCGCGTCGGCAAGGACCAGACGTTACTTTGACCCAAACATCAGCGGGGTGATAGCGTTCCGCCCACCAGCAACGGTCGGTGGAATTTTCAATCGGCTAGAGAAGCTCACGCCCATTTGACGCGGCGCGTGGTGCTGAAGAGGGAAACGCAATGTCCACGAGACTCGATCTCTCCAGGATCTCCCTGATGGACGCCCTCGATCTCGCCTCGCTGATCGAGCTCGAAGCGAGAAAGCGCTACACGGAATTCGCCGAATCACTCGGCAGCCGCGGCGTTGACGACGCCGGCGCCGTGTTCCGCTCGATGGCCATCAACGAGAACAAGCATTGTGAGGAGATCGCCGAGCGCCGGCTCGCCCTGTTTGGCGACCAGCCGGCCAAGGTCAGGCTCGACGACATCTTCGACGTGGAGGCTCCCGACCTCGGTGAGGTGCGTTGGAACATGTCGGTGCTCAAGGCATATCAGCTGGCGTTGTTCTCCGAACAGAAGGCATTCGCGTTCTACGACGAAGCCCTCGACCACGTGGACCAGCCGGACGTCAAGGCGCTGTTCGAGGAACTGCGGGAAGAAGAAGCCGAGCACGTCAGGATGCTCGTGAAAATCATCGCGAGATTGCCGCCGTCGGCTGAGATCGAACTCGAGGACGAGGATTACGATCCGAACCGGCCGGCACGCGATAGCTTTGAAGTCTAGGGCTCCTTTGATCGCGGTCGTCCTCGGCGCGAGCGGCTACATGGGCTCGAACCTGGCCCCTGCGCTGGCGGCGCACGGTTGGCGCGTGCGCGCGGTCGCGCGCAACGCCGCCGTGCTCGAGGCCCGCGAGTGGCAAGGCGTCGAGTGCCATTCGGCCGACGTGCTGCAGCCCGAGACGCTCGGCCCGGTGCTCGAGGGCGCGGACGTCGTCTTTTACCTGGTGCACATGATGTGGACGGGCGGCGATTTCGTGCCCGTCGAGCGCCGCGCCGCCGAGAACGCACGCAAGGCCTGCGAGGCCGCGGGCGTGCGGCGCATCGTCTACCTCGGCGGCATCATGCCGAAGGAGAAGCGCTCGAGGCATATGGAGGGTCGGGCGGTCGTCGGCGACGCGCTCCGCGCGGGCTCGATCCAGGTCATCGAGCTGCAGGCGGCGATGATCGTGGGGCCGGGCTCGGCGGCCTTCGAGGTCATCCGCGACCTCGTCAATCACCTGCCGGTCATGGTCACGCCGAAGTGGGTGCGGCGGCGCTCGACGCCCATCGCACTTGAGAACGTGCTCACGTACCAGGAGATCATGAACATCTGCGGGGAGCTCGTCGGCAAGAAGCCGATCGTGATCCCCGTGCCGGTGCTGACGCCGAAGCTCTCGAGCTACTGGCTGTATTTCGTGACGTCGGTGCCGGCGACCACGGCCATGTCGCTGGTCGAGGGACTCGCGCACGACTACATCGGCGAAGACCACGAGATGCGCGAGCTCGTGCCACAGCGGCTGCTCTCCTTCCGCGAGTCCGTAGCCGTGACGCTTGCCGCCGAGAAGAATCACGACCTGCCGACCCGCTGGGTCGAGGGGTCCATTGCCTGCCGCGACTGGAACCCGCGCTATTCGTTCTACGCCAAGAAGTTCTCCGGGGAGCACGAGACCCGCGCCTCCCGCGAGGCGCTGTTCTCGGTCCTGCAGCAGTTCGGCCGCGACGGCGACTTCTTCTCCTATCGTCTCCTGTGGTGGCTGCGCCGCGCGTTCGACTGGCTGATCGGCGGCCCGAGCTTCCGCACTGGCCGTCGCGATCCCGACACCCTACGCATGGGCGACATCGTCGACGGCTGGCGCGTGCTCGGCCTGAAGCCCAACGAGCGACTGACGTTTTCCATGCTGATGCGCGCACCTGGCTCGGGCCTGCAGGAATTCAACATCCGGGAACGAGGCGACCGGCGCGTGATCGAGCTCTGTGCCTACTGGCACCCGGCCGGGTTCTGGGGGCTGCTGTACTGGTATGCCCACCTGCCGCTGTACGGCCCGCTCGTACACGGTGCAGTCGCGGAGATTGCGCGCCGTGCAGAACTGCTCGAAGGGCCGCGCCCCGCGGCCTAGTCGTCAAGCTGGCGGCTTCCTGAAAGCCGGAACCTTGGTCGGCGTCTTCTTCACACGACTTGCGGAACAGTTCGAGCGACTCGTCGTTGGGCATGGTGCAGTGCTCGACCGAGTCCAGCCCGGCGGCAAGCGCGAGCTTCACGCCGTCCTGTCCGTGCGCGTGCACGGCGACCTTCTTGCCGTAGAGGCGCGCGGTGTCGACGATGTTCGGCCCGACGACCTTGCGCGAACGTCTCCTCGGGTGAAGTCGATGCCGCCCGGCCGGTGGAACGAACGCCGCGGCCGCGCGAGTTTACCCGTTCGTCACATCCGCGGACTCAGTCGACTTCGTGCGCCGTCAGGAACATCGACTTCTCCAGTGCGGTGAAGAAGTCTTGATAGGGCTTCGGCTCCACCACGGCATGATCTTCAATCTGAGCGTTTGCCCGCACGATCATCTGGGAACTGCCGCGGGGCCGCACGATGACGGTGATGCGCATCTGATACCCGGAGAGCTTGGTGGCGCTCACCGTACCGAGATCCAGGTCTGCCTTGTCCAGCACGAAGCTGAGATCCTGCAGCGTCGCGATTACCGACCGTAGCGTCTGCTCCTTGTCGGCCGTATCGAAGGCCCGCTCCTGGTAGCTGCGCAACTGCACGGCGCTCTGCTCCGCCTTCATGATCTGATCGATCGAAGAAACACAACCGCACACCAGGGCTGCGACCAGCATGACCAGCAATCGGTATCGAACGCGCATCAGATGGCCTGCAGCTCAAGGAAGATGCTCTTCGACAGGCGGTCAAAGAACTTCTGGTAGACCTTCGGGTCCTCGATGGACTCGGTGTGGGAGAGTTCACCCTCGCTATCCCAGACCAATCGTTGGATCGTGATGCGGATGACCTGCGCATCCTGCCGGGGCTGACCGGACGAGTCGAGGGCGGGCCGTGTCACGACCGATATGCGGATCTTCTGCGTGACGTCGAAGACGATGTCCCCCTCGCCGGATTCCTCGCCCAGCAAGCTGCCGAGCACGAGTGCGAACAAGCTGGTCGTCACCGCGGAGGAAATGATGTCGCTGGTGTCCACGGCAGAACGGTCCTTCGACGCGACGATGACGCCGAGCTGCGTTTCGCTTTCATCGATGTTGAAGCCAAGGTCCTGCAGGACGCCCGCCGAGGCGGCAAGCAGCGCCTTCTCGTCGATCCCCTCGATCCTCCGCGTTTGAAGCTGCCGCAGTTTCAGCGAGTCGGGCGACAACTCCATTGATTTGTCGGCGACCGTGCTGCAACCCGCGGCGAGCAGGAAACACAGCGCCATGAGCCCCGCGCGCCTCAACCCGACCCGGTTGGATTTCGGTGCGCTCATGTCCCCGTCTCAGAAGCTGGACGTGTGGTACGCGAAGTCCCTGACCTTCTTCGCCTCGTCGAACTTAATGATCACCGTCAGGGTCTTCTGCGACGTCGACGCCGCACCCGTCGACCGGCCTGCATTGCTGCCGGCGCCACCGACGACGTCTGCGCCGCCGCCGAAGATCAGCGCAGCGACGCCACCGCTGCTGGTGGAATACGCCACGTCGGTCGAGAATTTGTCGTAGATCCACACCTCGCGCCGCAGCTCGTCCGTGCTGACGATGTTGGGCGAACCGAGAACCTGCGCCACTTCGGCGCCGGACATTCCCACCCTGATTTCCTTCTGGACCGTGCCAACCGTGACGCGGTCGGCCGTCGGATTGGCGACATCGGCGCGATGCTCCGATGCAGACATGCAGCCTGAGATGGCAGCCAGCGCGATGCCAGCGGTCACGAGCCCTGTGAACCGCGTATACATTGTCGTTACCCTCGTTCCGATTGCGGGCGTCTCCGATGGAACGACATCAGCCTACTCTGGGTGCCGCGTTGAACGGTTACGTAACAACCGATGGCTGCCGGCACTGAGAATTATTCGCGCGGTGATCCGGACTCGGGTGGTGCCGGCAGTGGCGCGCGCAAGCGGTCCAGCAGGGCCGTTCGATGGTCATACGTTTGCCGATCCGGGCTCCCGGTTGCCGGCATCATCGGTTCGAGCACCTCCAGCATCTGCAGGTCCGTCATTCCAGGCTCGGAGGTCGCGGCGGCCGGACAGCCACGGACACGCTTGAGCCGCAACAACTCCACGATGCGATGGTCGGCCGCGTTCAGCACGAGGTGTCCACCGTCAGTCATGTAGATCGGCACAAACGCATACAGTGAAAGCGGAATCATCAGGAAATTGCCTGCGTACCGCGCAGCCTTGTGGCCGCTGGTCTCCAGTTCCCCCCCGTCATCGCGGATGACCCAGCGCACCGTGTCGATCTTCAGAATGGCCGCGTCCAGCTGGCTGCAGTCGTAGCTCGCGTACTCGGGCCGGACGGCCTCGGCCGGGCGCTGGATCATGGGACGGTAGGCGCAGCCGAAAGATGCATTGCAGGCCTCGATCATGGCAATGTCGGCGTAGGCCACCTCGACACGGATGCCCGGCGCGAGTGTCTCCCTCACGTTCGGCTCGATGGTGACGCCGACTATGCGATCCTCCCGGATCGTCTGGACCTTCAAGCTCAGGCGCTCGCGGTTCGTCGTCAGGACGCGGATTTCGTCGCCGTTCCTGATGTTCAGCTGGCGCGCTTCACTCGGCGTATCGGGCGTGTACGACGGGGTCGCACAGGCGGTGCAGACGCAGGCGACCGCCACCAGCATCAGGCTCAGGTTGAGCCGCATGGGTGTACTGCATCGTGCGGACTGTCGCGGAAGGGTTCTCTTCACCATCAATGGCGCCGCGACCTCGCTGGCCCGCTCTCATCGGGTCTTGCCGTGGAGCTTGATCGCGGCATGAAGCCGAGACAATTCGCGGTTGTGCCTAATCCGGGTGCGCAGCGCCATGCATTACCACGACGCAGCTCGACGATCGGCATCGACCACGACCTGCGCGGACCCAACTTCACCTATTCGACGGCGTGCTCGTCGTCGGCCGTGGCAATCGGCGAGGCATCGCTGCGCATCGCGCACGGTGAACTCGACCTGGCGCTCGCCGGCGGCGCCGAGGCACCGCTCGCGTTTGGTTCGCTCAAGGCCTGGGAAGCGCTGCACACGCTCGCAACCATCGACGCCGGAAATGCGTCCGCCTCGTGTAAGCCCTTTGCGCAGGACCGCAGCGGCATGGTACTCGGCGAGGGCGCGGCGATGATCGTGCTCGAAGCCTGGGAACGCGCCGTTGCGCGCGGCGCGACCATTCTCGGCGAGATCGCCGGCTAAGGCTTCGCGAACGACACCGGTCACATCACGCGACCAAGCATTGAAGGCCAAGCCGCGGCAATCGAGGCTGCGCTGATCGCGGCGGGTATCGACCCGTCCGCAATCGACGCGATCAACGCCCACGGCACGGGCACGCAGGCCAACGATGGCGTGGAAACCGGCGCCATCAAAGCGGTCTTTGGCCCGCGGGCGGCGCGGATCCCGATCAGCGCGACCAAGGCCATGCACGGCCACCTGTTGGGCGCAGCCGGCGCGCTCGAATGCGTACTGTCGCTACTCGCGATGCAATGCCAGGTCGCGATGCCGACGATGCACCTGCACGTGCCCGATCCGGAGTGCGACCTCGACTACGTGCCCAATCGCGTGCGCGAGGGCGTCGCCGCACGGACCATGATCTCGAACTCGTTCGCCTTCGGCGGCGCCAACGCGGTGCTCGTGCTACGGGCGGCGCCGTGACGGCGCGGCCACGAGGGAGGGCAGTTCCACGCCTGCCAGGCGTGGACTGCCCCCCTCTTCGGAGCCTACTTTTTGTCGTAGACCATGACGTTGTCGTAGGGCACACCCGTTGCGCTGGTGCCTTTGCTGGTCAACGTGAGCACCTTGCCATCCTTGGAAACGGTGCGAGTCGTCGTGCCGATTACTTTGCTGCCCTTCTTCTGTGTGCTCTGGACGGTGTGGTCATCGACCTGTTTCAACGACAGAGTGTCAAAGTTGGCTGACCCGGTCAGGGGGTAATCCTTTCCATCCGCCTTGAAGGTCGACTTGACGACGGCCTCCTTGCCGTCTGCCCCGACACTCGTCCAGGTCATGGTGGTGCCCTGCTCGGTGGCCGCGTAAACCCGTGTATCGCTCTTCGGCGCAGGGCCAGGGCTGAACTTCGATTTCGCGACATTGATCTGCCAGGTCCCGATCACGGGATCGGCGGCGGGCGCCGCGACGACGGCGGCGCTTCCGACGGTCAGCAGTATCGACAATAGTGCGGTCTTCATAATCGCTTTCATCTTGGTCCCCTTGGGAGGTGTCGTAGTTGTTGGTTCAACACTGCGCGTTGGCCACGAGTGCATTCGACGTCATGCTCATCCGTCTTTCCACCACGGTCCAACGCGAGTAGAGCACTATCTGAGATCGTTTCGCGCTTGTCCGTGCGGTAGGGAACATAGCGAGTGGCAACGAACCGTCACGTTCCCGATGCGGCTATCGCGGTCAGCACACTTGATAAGTGGCTTCTCGCAAGTACCTGGCCGCCACTCGTTTACAAACGCGGGCGCGTAGCCGGACGTTCCGCTCGCCTTGCTCTCCCAGCGGACGGAGGTCACGTCCTTGGCAACTTGTCCCCAGGCCGTCGCCTTCGACACATGAAAGCTTGCAAACCCGCCCACTTCGTCTGCCGGGCCAACCGGATCAACGGCCTATAGGCATCGCGACCGAACCGTCTCCTAACCGCGCGCCACGCGGGCCCCGACGTTTCGGTGGTACCTTACGTCGGACAGCAGGCGGATCAATTCCTGCTTGACCACCGCGTAGCACTCGCACGCGCGGGTCTCGAGTGCTGTGCGCTCGAGCACCGCGATGTGGCCACGTCGGTAACGGATGACTCCTGCACGCTGCAGGTTCCCGGCTGCCTCAGTAATGCCTTCCCGGCGCACGCCGAGCATGCTGGCGACCAGTTCCTGCGTCATGATCAACTCGCCGGGAGGCGCCCGGTCGAGCGTCAGCAACAGCCAGCGACACAGTTGTTGCTCCAGTGAGTGGTGCCGGTTGCAAACCGCCGTCTGGGCTATCTGCGTCATGAGTGCCTGGGTGTAAAGCAGCAGCAATTGCTGCATCAAACCGGCCCGATTGAATTCCTGCTTGAGCAGCGGGCCCGGCAGCCGATAGGCACGACCGCCGGTCTGAACCACAGCTGAGCTCGCCGTGGTTTCCCCGCCCATGAAGAGCGCAATACCGACGACCCCCTCGTTGCCCACTCCCGCGGATTCGGCCGTTGCACCGGACTCAAGGACATAGTGCAACGAGACGATCGCAGTGGTTGGGAAATACGCGTACCGCAGCTGCCCACCCGGTTCGTAGAGCATTTCGCCGAGCGGCAACGTGACGAGTTCCAGATGCGCCGCCAACCGCTCGAAGTCCGCCGCGGGAAGATTGGCGAGAAGTTGGTTTTCGTCGTGACTGCGGAGTGCTGACATCGCGATGCGTCGTGCGCTTGCGCTCTACCTCGCCCCGGTTTCAACGCCGATGCCGCGGTAGCCGACGAAGCGGCAGGATCGGTTGAACATCGGCTCCCCGCTCACCCGGTACTGCTGTCGCGAGCCATCGGCATTGACGCGGCTGAGCTCCAGATCGATGAATGGCTGCCGTTCGGCAATCTTTGCCTGCAGCACCTGTCGCTCTTCCTCGTTCCAGCCGGTCATTCCGTCGTCGCTCGGTGCATCCACGAGCGGCTCGACCCGGATGCCGAGCATTTCCAGGACTGGGCCGGAGACCTTGGTGAAACTCCCCGTCTCGTCCTGCTCCCAGTACCAGTCGGAGGCCAATTCGGTCAGGCTCCGATAGCGCGCCTCGCTCTCGCGTAGTTCGGCGGTGCGTTCCTGCACTGTCTGTTCCAGCACCTTGGCGTAGTTCTCGAGTTGCTTGTACAACAGCCGGACCTCCAGCATGTTGTGGATTCGCGTCTTGACCTCGACAAGATCGAACGGCTTGCTGATGAAGTCCTTTGCGCCGGCCTGCAACGCGCGCAGCTTGTGACCCGGCTGGGCAGTGAGCACGATGACCGGCAGGTACCTGTCGGCATCATTCGTCTGGAGGCCGGACATCACGGCGAATCCATCCATGCCGGGCATCTGCAGATCGAGCAGAATCAAGTCGTAGCGGTTCTTGCGATGCAGCGCGCAGACTTCGTGCGGGTCCTGCGTCGCGGTAACGCAGGTATAGCCGGCCTCGCCCAGCAATTGCTCGAGCAACTGCACATTCGCTTCCTGATCGTCAACAATCAGGATGCGCGCGCCGAGGATGTCGAGTGCGCCGTCGATCACGATGCCTCCGCCTCGCCCATACGTGCAGATTGCGACTCTGCAAAATCCAGCGCTACTTCCAGCGTATGCATGAACTCGTTGACCTTGATGGGTTTGGTGAGATAGCGGAAGAACCCTGCCTCCAGGCCTCTCTCGATGTCACGCGGCACCGCGTTGGCACTCAGCGCAACGACCGGGATGTGCGCGGTTGCGGGATCCTCAGCCAGGATGCCCAGCGCCTGGATGCCACTGATACCGGGCAGATTGATGTCCATCAGGATGACATCCGGCAGCGAGGCACGGGCAATCTCGATGCCACGGTTGGCGTCTCTTGCAGTCAGCAGGCGGATATCGGGCCGGCGCGCGACGAGATCTTCGACCAGCATCAGATTGGCCGGGTTGTCCTCGACATACAGCAGCGTGCGCAACCGCGTCGGGGCTGGACCCTGCTCCAGGGCGATCGCCACGGCCGTGCTCGCATTGTCGGATGGTTGCGGCTGAGTCGTCAGGTTCAGCTCGATCCAGAACACACTGCCTCTGCCGACCGCGCTTTCCACGCCGATGACACCCCCCATCAGCTCAACCAATCGCTTGCACACCACCAGGCCGATGCCAGTGCCTTCCCCCACGGTCGCCGCGCGTCCGAGCCGATTGAACGGCTCGAACAGTTGCGCGATGTCTGCGGGGGACAAGCCGTCGCCAGTGTCCTCCACACCGATGCGAACGCGCCCCGGCGTGTTGACGACGCAGGACACGAGGACGGTTCCGCCCGCCTTGTTGTACTTGATCGCGTTGGAAAGCAGGTTGATCAGAACCTGCTTCACTCGCGTCCGGTCGGCCTTGACGAAGTGTGGGGTCTCGAGCCGCGGGAAACTAACACGGATACCACGTCCTTGGGCCTGCGGTTCGATCATCGTCTGGCATTCGAGCATGACGGCGGCCAGCGACACGGGTTCTGGCGACAGCGACAGCTTGCCAGACTCGATCAACGCGAGATCGAGGATTTCGTTGATCAGGTCCAGCAGGTACCAGCCGGCCTTGAGAATCTGATCGACGCTGCGCTTCTGCGAGGTCGTCGGCTGCGGAGCGCCGGATTCGATGAGCTGGGCAAAACCGAGGATCGCGCCGAGCGGCGTGCGCAGCTCGTGGCTCATGCTGGAAAGGAAGGCCGATTTCGCGAGGTTGGCCTTTTTCGCGACGGACATGGCCTCGCGCAGTTCCAACTCGACCCGCTTGCGCGCTGAATTGTCAGTTCCGATCAACAGGTAGCCGATGACATCGTCGTAGTCGTCGCGCAGCGCCGTGATCGACACGATGGCCGGAAAGCGGCTGCCGTCCTTGCAGACATAGGTCAGCTCATAGATATCCTCGATGCCGCGCGACGCCTTGAAAGCCAATGCCTCGAAGCCCGGTGTGATCGTGGTGCCGAGTTCGAGGCTCAGCGCCTGAGCGCGCGCCATCACCTCCTCTGGATCGTGGATATCACTTGGCCGGATCCTGTTAACGACTTCGGCAGCCCGGTAGCCGAGCATGCGCTCGGCGCCGACGTTGAACAGCTGGATAATGCCTTTCTCGTCGGTGGCAATGATCGAGAAATTGGCGCTGGTGAGGATCGCGTTCTGCAGGGCTCCCGTCTTGAGCAGCGCTTCCTGGCGCCGCACTTCGGTGATGACAGCTGCCTTGCCGCCCTCGTCGCCCACGATGGGTCCATTTCCAGTCTCGGGCATGGTCACGCTCGGTGATAGACGCACACTTGTCGCGTAGACAGCCGAGCGGGTTGTTCCGCCTGGCGGAACGAGATTCACGGTTCTGCCGACGGGCGTATGTGCGCTGGGACACATTGGCCCATAAATCGACCGTGAGTTGGGCCTAAGGCTCCGGCGACCGACCCGATTTCCGATAGTCCGATGGTCAGCCAGAAAGCGCCCCGTCCGCCACAGATCGTCCGCGGGTGATACCCGCAACTGCAGGCAAATCAGCGAGTTGGAAGTGGTGGCCAGGGGCACTCAAGCGGACAGGTTCAATCGTTACGAATCATCACCGTGGCTTGGCGCACCGAGTGCCGTGCCGGCGTAGTCCTGTGCTGCCGAGGCCCCTTCAGCACATTCGGGCTGTGCGAAGCGGGCACGGTACTAATCGGTAACGCAGCTCGCGCCCGGCCCCTTCTCGGGCGTTATGCTGACGGCATGATTTACCCGCGAACCGCCCCGGTTCAGTCAGGCAGTCGCGTCGGAAGCTCCCGCGTCACTTCCCTGCGGCAGCAATGACTTCTCGCACCTTGACCATCGCCTCGTCAACAGCCGCCTTGGCACACGCACCATCGTCCGGCTTCGCCGCCGGATAGAGGCGACTGATTTCCTTACATGCAGCGAGTGCTGCATCGCTCACGCGCTCCTCAAGTGCCGCTTTGCCTGCGCTGCCGGTGAGATCGAGGTCTGAATAGCTCACCTTGTAGGCCAGCGAGATCGCGTTAATGGGCACATTGGCAGGCGTGCGCCCGATCCTCTCCTTCACGATGCGGGATCCCGTGACCGTCACGCCTTCGATTTCCTGCGCGTTTGCGCTGGTAGCGCCGATCGGCACCATCGAAAGTGCGATCGCGATTCCAAGGAGCATCCTTCTCATGATCGCCTCCTGATTCCCCTCGGGAGCTGGGCGTACCGTGAGTGGTACGTTGTCGCCCCCAACAGACGAAATGATAGTCACAGCCGTGGCAGCGACAATTCGGGATAGGTGAATGGCAAGTAGGGACAAGTGGTCGTTACCCCAGGCCGCGTGGCTCACCCCCTGCGCCTCCCTGGGCGCCACCCTCGGGCCATGATCGATCTTGGCAGCATCGCGGGCCTGAATGCCCACAATGTAACCGTCCGGTCGATGCCGCCCGATTCTGAGTAGCGAAGCGATCGTGGACGTGGCGGCAAGAGGAGATGCACCCAACTCTACGACTGGCCTGTCCGCCAATACGAGGGGCTACGCTCCCTCTCGATCGTCTGGTCGCGACCGACGCGCGCCTTCGCACATCGCCCTGCGACCACCTTTGCTGCTAGGTGATGCTGTATCGTCCTGAAGTGAAACCGGATTCCGCAATCCACTTCCGCGCTTCAGCTACGGTTGGAAATATCTTCGCTTCGTAGGGGGACACGCCGAGCGCATGAAATCGCTCCAGAGCTGCCCTGACGCTCTCCCGCGTGACTACTGCGGCAATCAACACCTGGTGGTTCGTGAACGCCGCGCCGATCAGCACGCCGCTATTGATCAGCAGCTCTCTTTCGGTTGGGCTGAAGTCGGTTGCGTCCGAGAAATCGAGGATGTTGTAGCGATGTTGTTCGAACCGGTCGTCCGTGCAAACTTCCTCAATGTGCCTACGCATGTCCTCGCCTGTGACGTTTCCGTAATAGCGCGAGTACACGCCTTGTGGCTCCCATTCCACTTGATACGGCACTGGCAACCCCCCCCTGACGAGCACCGCGCTGCGGCTGACTCTTGATTGCGGCCCCTGGCGAAAACATTAGAACTGGAGCGTGGAGAGCGTCAACCAAGTCCTGGGGTGATGCCCCGACGGCATCGCGGGTCGGTCCGATGTCGTTCATGCGGCGGCGCGGGTAGCCTGCAAATCAGGCCGCCGATGCCGCTCGTCCTCTCACTCGAACACTCTGAGGATGCTCTGGTACTTTTCGATGTACCAACGATTCTCATTGTTGTACTTGGGGATCGCCACGGGACGGACGCCAGTCGCTTCCTCCTGCCATAGACACGGGCATTTCACTTGCTTTCCCTGGGGTTGCTCTCCGGGGGGACGCAGGTCTTCAAGCTTCACCCCCATCTTTTTGATGACACCGTAAAGCTTCGCGACATTCCTGGGTCCACCGTTGTATGCGGCGACCGGGAAGATGCCAAGCACCTCCATGTTGTCACGGTACGCGAGGCGGATATCGGAACGCATTTGATACAGCTCAATGTCAAAGAGGCAGATCGCCGCCTTCATGGCGTTCAGAAGATCCGTCGCTCCGCGCTCGAAGTCCGGATCAAGCCTTGCCTCGGGGCATCGCCTGACCACCATCGCATAGGTACCATTTCCCTTCCTGTTCGTGAACTGCATGGGGCCGAGGGCAGAGGCGCTTGAGACACTGTACCGATACGCCTCCTCCCGTTTCAGGCCGTAGTGGCTCAGCACCTCATCGAACGCACCAGCTTTCTTCTTCACAAAGTCGGTGTCATCCGTCTGTTCGATCACCGCAAGGGTTGCGAGGACTTCAGCGGGCACCACGTCTGCGAGAAGCGCTCCAGGAAATGCCACTGAAGGCGCTTTCGCGAGACGCAATTCATCGATCGCCCTCCGCGCCGTGCTGAGTAGGAATTCCTTCCCGCCACTGACAAAAAGCGGATCGAGCGTGTCTTCGTTGGACGGAAGATAGACGATTGGCCTCGCGGTCTCGACGACGGCTCTCCATTTCTTCTTCGCAATCAGAGCGCTATCGAAGACGGGGTATTTCCTCCCGTAGACCTTCATTTGCTCTCCTTCTTTGGAGAAGGCGAACATCAGCCGTTCGGCACCCGTGCCCTTGACATGCCGTGCCTCGACTCCTGGTGTGCGCACGCGGAAAGGAAACGGCTTCCTTCCGGACTTCCATTTGAACGGAGGGCGGGGGATCTCGATGTGCACGATGGACCATTCCTGCTTCGCCTCGCTCCACAGAGCAAAAGCGACCGGACGTCCGCGGAGCACTTCCTTCCTTCCTTTGCCCGTGAACACGTACTCGAGTTCGACATCACGAAGAAGAGACTTCGCTTCGGACACGAGGTCAAGGATCACTTCGTGACGGTCGCGGTGCGCTTCAACGACCACCTCCTCGAGCTCTTGGTCGGGAGAGACATCTCCCGGATGCTCTGACTCGGCAACGACAAGCGGAACCTCCCCTTCTTCCCCAACTTTCGCCATCGGGGCCTCGGGCGCTTCCTGAGGAGCCGATTCTTCCTCGACGAAGACGGGTTCTTCTTCATCGGAGACGCCTCCCGTCGTCTCGCACGCCGCAGTGCAAGTCAAGAACGCAAGGGCAAGGAGAGCCTGTACTGCTCTGCGTGTGACGAGCGCATTCATAAAGTCTTCTGTCGATGGCGCGTGACGAGAATCTCGCGTGAGAGTAGCGTGGCGCTTCTAGTCAACTTGGACAAGGTGCTGGGTCTCGCATGCCGTCGGTCTCCTTCAATCGCCACAGATTTCCGCCGGACGTCATCCGGCTGGCCATCTGACTCTACTTCCGATTCACCCTCAGCGTGCGGGATGTCGAGGAGATGCTGGCGCAGCGCGGCATCGAGGCCAGCCACGAGACGGTCCGCTGCTGGGCCCTGCAATTCGGCCGAGCCTTCGCACGAAACCTGTTGAAGCGGAACGGCATTCACCCGGGGAGGTTTCGCAACCGACAAACCTGCGTCGTATCGAGCCGCGTTCCGGGAGCTTCGCTGTGGTGATCGACACCGACCCGGACGCATGCTCGACAATTCGATGTTAACCGGCGCGACGCCCGTTTGGCCAAGATCCCAGTCAAACCCCAACGCCTGTTCACGGCAACGCGGGCAGGCCGTCCGGTGCGGTGCTCGAGCAGGACGATTGAGTAGTGCTGCGTGCCCTCCCCTACGTCCAGCGCCAGCAGGAGCACTCAGCGCCATGGCGGCGACCACGAAGAGAAGTTGTCTTCGCATGGCGCTTTCCACGCCGGGCCAGGCCCCGTGGGTGGACTTCCTCTGCTCATGCTTGCACTGCTTTACGTGGGTGGCATGCGTAGATATCGCTAGGTTGTCGCGGTGTGGCGGACGTGCCCAAGCCGATCGACGTCACCACCGACCCATCGACACGCGGATTCCCCGGATTCGAGCAGAGGCTCCGCGGTGCGAGCATTCTCCCGGAGCGACCCGTGAAACTGCAAAGAGCGCCCTCGGTCCTGCTCGCCGTGACGATCTTGTGCGGCGGTTGCGCTCACGCGCCGGCTCCGCTCAAGCCAGATCACGGTTACCCTGCCGACTGGCCTCAGCTGATAGCGCTCAGCGAAGGCCTCACCGAACTCAACGGCATCTATGCCAACAAGGGGGTCGCGACAACGGGGGATGGCAAGATCGTCCCGATCGCGCTTGCAGACCTGGTCCCGAGGACGACGCCGCGCAAGAAGGGCAGCGCCGAAACGGGTCCCGGTTGTGAGGACTGCGTTGCCCTTCGGGTGCTACCGCCCAAGGGCGAGAATCTGTCGGGCCCCAAGCTGCGGTTCACGCTGCCGCCCGGTCCAGATGCGCGCGTATTTGATGCCCCGACAGTCGGCAACGCAGACGCCACTCAGTACACGCTGCAGTTCTTCGCCGACAATGCCATTGTCGGCTTTGGCTTCAACTCCACCGACATCACCTTGACCTGCGCCAGAGACGCATCGCTAGTCGCGCGGATACACAACGCCCGTGGCATCTTGCTGTTGTTGCTGATCCCGGTCGGCTCCGAGGAGTACTCCTGGGCTCGGTTCGAGCGGATCGGTGAACTGGTTCGGCCTTTCGCGACAGATACCGCCCCACCCACTTCCCAATAGTCCGCGGGTGATACCCGGAACCGGGAAATCCTGCGCGAGTCTTGCGGTGCCCCAACGCGGTCAACGGCTTGCGACCATTTCGACCGAACTCTTTCCGAACCGCGCGCGGATGACCCCTGGATGCACCGGAATCGATCTCGCGCGCCCAAGCGAGATTGCGATTGGCTCAAGCCTGCAGCCGCGGGTCGCGGCATACGGGCAGGATCAGGCGCTCCGTCGCTCGGCCGCATCCAACTCGGTCATCTCCGCCTCAGTGAAGACCCGCGAGCGGGTGTGAAACGCCTTGCCTTCCGGGCCTTCAAGCGAAAAGGTGCCGCCGTGGCCGTCGATCACGTCGATGATCAACTGCGTGTGCCGCCAGTACTCGTACTGAGCCTTGCCGATGTAGAACGGGCAGCCGCCAATATCGCCAAGGTACACGTCGCCCGCGCCGATCGTGAGCTCGCCAACCAGGTAGCAGTTCGCGGCACTGTTGTCGCAGCAGCCACCCGACTGGTGGAACATCAGGCCCGGGCCGTGCTTGGTCTTCAGCCGTTCGATGAGGTCAACAGCGGCCGGGGTGGCAATGACCTTTTGCACCATGCTTCTGAAGCCTGTACTTCGCCCTGATCAGAAGAAGCCCAGCTTGCTCTCGCTGTAGCTGACCAGCAGGTTCTTGGTCTGCTGGTAATGGTCGAGCATCATCTTATGGGTCTCGCGGCCGATGCCGGACTCCTTGTAGCCGCCGAACGCGGCGTGTGCCGGATAGGCGTGATAACAGTTCGTCCAGACGCGGCCGGCCTTGATGGCGCGGCCCATGCGGTAGGCCACGTTGCCGTTGCGGCTCCACACGCCCGCGCCGAGGCCGTACAGCGTGTCGTTGGCGATCGCCAGCGCCTCGGCTTCGTCCTTGAACGTGGTGACGGCCAGGACCGGACCGAAGATCTCCTCCTGAAAGATGCGCATTCTGTTGTGGCCCTTGAAGAGCGTCGGCTGCACGTAGTAACCACCGGCGAGGTCGCCTCCCAACTGGGCCTGCGCGCCGCCGATGAGCACCTGCGCACCTTCCTGCTTGCCTAGGTCCAGATAGGACAGGATCTTGGCAAGCTGCTCCTTGGAAGCCTGGGCGCCCATCATCGTGTCGGTGTCGAGCGGGTTGCCCTGCTTGATAGCGGCCACGCGCCCCAACACCCGCTCCATGAACTTGTCGTAGACGGACTCCTGGATCAGCGCCCGGCTCGGGCAGGTGCAGACCTCGCCCTGGTTGAACGCGAACAGCACCAGGCCCTCGATGGCCTTGTCGAGGAAGCCGTCGTCCTTGTCCATCACGTCGGCAAAGAAGACGTTGGGCGACTTGCCGCCCAGTTCCAGCGTGGCGGGAATCAGGTTGTTGGCCGCAGCCTGCGCGATCACGCGGCCGGTGGTGGTGGAGCCGGTGAAGGCGATCTTGGCGATGCGCTTGCTCTGGGCCAGCGGAAGGCCGGCCTCGCGGCCATAGCCGTTCACGATATTGAGTACGCCGGGCGGCACCAGGTCGGCGATCAGCCCGGCCATGACCAGGATGCTGATCGGTGTGGACTCGGCAGGTTTCAGCACAACGCAGTTGCCCGCGCCCAACGCCGGGGCCAGCTTCCACGCTGCCATGAGGATCGGGAAGTTCCACGGAATGATCTGGCCGACGACACCCAGCGGTTCGTGGAGGTGGTAGGCAACAGTAGTCTCGTCAATCTCGCTGATGCTGCCTTCCTGCGCGCGCACGCAGCCCGCGAAATAGCGGAAGTGGTCGACGGTCAGCGGAATGTCGGCATTGAGCGTTTCGCGGATCGGCTTGCCGTTGTCCACCGTCTCGACGTAGGCGAGCAACTCGAGGTTAGCTTCGATCCGGTCGGCGATCTTCAGCAGCACGTTGGCGCGCTCCGCCGGAGGCGTCTTGCCCCACTTGTCGGCGGCGGCGTGTGCGGCATCGAGCGCGAGGTCGATGTCCTCCGCGCTCGATCGCGCGACCTTCGTGTAGACCTTGCCGCTGATGGGCGTGACGACGTCGAAGTACTGGCCCTTGGCCGGGGCCACCCACTTGCCACCGATGAAGTTATCGTACTGGGACCTGTAGGCGAACTTGGCGCCGGGGGTGCCGGGAGCTGCGTAGAGCATGTCGTGTCCCTCTGATGGATTGACGATGCGGATCTCCGCGGTCGCCGCTCATCCTACACCCGGCTGCCGGCGCCGGGCGCGCGCTCGTCGCCGTCCTTCGCTGCAGCGCAGCACGTAGGTGATCTGCTCGTCGGTCAATCGCTTGCCCTTCATGGTCCTCACTCCCGATCTCGGATGACGCCAGAAATCAGCTTAGTCCACCTTTAAACCGGCCGAAAATCGGGGACAAGGTCAGCTAACTGTCCCGCAACAATAATCACAGGGTCCAGTCATGAATGAATCTGCAGCCCGCCCCAGCAACGTCCGCTGGCGCATTCTTGCCATCCTGATTCTTGTCAGTTTTGTGTCTTACCTGCTGCGCGGCAACCTGTCCATTGCCGGTCCGGCCATGGTGGAAGACCTGCAACTGACGGAAATCCAGTGGGGCTGGATCATGGCAGCCTTTCCGCTGGGCTATGCGTTGTTCCAGTTTCCAGGTGGGTACTGGGGTGACCGCAAAGGGCCAAGGTTCACCCTGGCGGTCATCACGATCGCCTGGGGAGTACTGATCGCCGTCACCAGCCTGACGCCAGCCCGGGATGTTGCTCCGGTCTACCTGGTCATCGGCTTTCTGTTGACCATGCAGTTCCTGGTGGGTATGTCCCATGCGCCAGTGTTTCCCATTATGGTCTCAGCGATTGAACGCTGGTTTCCACCCGGTGGCTGGGCACTTCCCAATGGCCTGACCAGTGCCGGTTTGACGGTAGGCCTGGCCGTCACCGCTTCTGCCTTGCCCTGGCTGATTGACCAGTATGGCTGGCGCATCGGTTTCCTGGTGCTGGCGCCGTTTGCCATCATTGCCGGTGCTTTGTGGTGGTGGTATTCGCGAGACAATCCTGCCGATCATCACGCAGTCAACGCTGCTGAAGTGGCTTTGATCCAATCTCCAGCCGGTCAATCTTCATCTGCTGAAGGCTTTGAACCGGCCTGGCGTCGTGTGCTCAAGAACCGCGATGCCCTGTTCGTGATGCTCAGCTATTCATCCATGAATTTCGTCTTCTATGTGGTGTTCAGCTGGGGCTATTACTACATGGTTACGGTGCGTGGCATGGGTGCCCAGGAAGCTGGCTTCCTGACCTCGGCGCAATGGCTGGCCGGCGCTGCCGGTGCATTGTCCGGTGGCTGGTTGGGCGACAGGCTGTGTCACACCATGGGCGTGCGCTGGGGATGTCGCATGCCAATCGTCATCGGTTGCAGCGTGTCTGCCTTGCTGTTGATCGGCGTAGCCGTGCATCCCAATGCCTACGTGGCTGCATTCATGCTGGGCGCCTGTTTCTTCTTCAATCAGTTCACCGAGGGTGCATTCGCGGCCAACGGTGCAGCCATCGGCGGCCGCCACGCGGGTTCCGTTTATGGCCTGTTCAATACGGGCGCCAACATGATGGGATTTGTGAACGCCCTGGCTTTGTCAGCCATCGCTGCCGCGCTGGGCTGGAAAATCGCCATGGAAACCGGGGCCGCCTTCGCGCTGCTATCGGTGGTGTTTATCCTGTTCTCGCGCGCAGATATGCAGGTAGACCAGGCGGACTGAGATTCGCGCAACAGGGATTTGTTTGAACTCCAGTCGCCACGACCTCTGGCGAGCGCGCAAGCGCCCACCGCGAGTCCAGCGAATGTCCGCATCGCATGAAGCGGTCGGAGGGCTGTGCTCCATAATTGCCCGGTCACGCCAACGCGGGCACCAGCCGATATTCGTGATGCAAGCCGCCCAGCAATGATCTGACGCACACGCCGGGGCGCTCGCCGATCCGCTGGCGGATTGGCGGTGTCGCAGATGGCACGACCCCCGAAGGAGGGCCCGACACGCTTCGACCGAGCGCCATGTGCTGGGAGTAAGATTCGAACTAACGGAAGTCTTGCACCGTCGGCAATCCCAACGTGCGCACCTCCCGTGGTATTTCACCGGCTGCCGGTTGTCGTATTGCGCTGCGAACCCCGGCACGGATAATGCCGCACATGCGTCTGCACGCGGTGCACGCGCGTCAGCGACGCTCGCGATCATGCTTGGAGGTCTGAAGGATGAGCACTCCGGCTGATGACAATTTGGCGGATGACGATCTGGACATTACCGCCAAGCTACCGATTCTGAGCTCTGCGGACTTCGTTGACGCGCCGCCCGGTGTGGACGACGCCACGGGAGAGTACCCGACCCAGCCGGGTGCGACCGCCGCGCTGGGTGTCGAGGCGGCCGGGCATTGGGACCTGACGGATGAACTCGTCTCAGTGCGAGACCGGATCGTCAGCCTGGAAGCCGCGCTGGCGGATACCGAGATCAAACTCACCGAGCTGCACGCACGCCATGATTCCCTGCAGTCCCACCATGCCGACTTGCTGATCCACAGCCAGGCAGTGTCGCGGGATCGTGACCGCCTCGCCGAGGAAAGCCTGCTATGGCTGGCAAGCCGGCATCAGTTGCAGGATCAGCTAGAGCAGCAACGCGTCGAGACGAGCACCGCACTGCTAGATCTGCAGCAGTCTCTTGAACAGCAACAACGTACCGGTGGTGAACTGCATCGGCAGCTGACGGAGCAGCGCGCTGAGACAGAGCAGTTGCGCCAGCAGCATACGCGCCAGATCAGTGACCTGACCCGGCAGCTGGAGGAGCAGCGGCAGCATGGCGAAGCGCTGCAAACGGAGTTGCTGACTGCGCAGCAGCAGTTCGCAGAGCAGCATGCCTCGGCTGCTGCGCTGGCGCGCAGCATGGCGCAGGCTCTGCTCGAAAAGGAAGATTTACAGCGTTCCCTGGTGGCTCGTGAGCAGCGCATTGCCGCGCTGGAAAGCCGCTTCAGTGATACCTCAGCGCAGCTGGCCAGTGCGATCGCCAATGGAGAATCGCTGGTGCAGAGCGTGATGACACACCAGCAGGAGATCAGCGAACGAGCCCGACAGGCGGCCGAGCTGCAGCGTGACCTGACGCTTTCCAGCGAGCGCATCGAGCATCTGGTCAGCCAGGTTGAAATCGAAAAATCGCATTGGCGCTCTGCGGAGCAGGACAAGGAGCGTCTGTGCCAGACGGTTGCAGCCGAACGTGAGACGCTTGAGAACACGCGCCGTGAACTGTCGGAACGCCAGGCGGAAATCGGCGCCTTGCAGGACGAACTGAACCGCGCCGTAATCGAGAATGACCAGTTGGGTCAACAGCTCGCCGAGCGCAACGCCTCGCTGAATGCGCGTCAGGAGGCAATTGCCAGCCAGGATCGGGAGTTACTGGTACTGCAGGAAGCGCAGGCCGCCCTGATGCAGCGTGAAGCAACGCTGCTGGACAGCGTGATGCTGTTGCGTGAGGAGCTGGGGCAGGTGCAGTTGCAGCTGCAGGAGCGTGACAAGCTGGCGCTGGAGCAGGCTCGCGAGCTGGACGGCGTCAACAGCACCAATCAAGAGTTGACCGAACAGATCAGACACCGTGACCAGACCGTGGCGGTGCAGGCCGAGCGCATTGCCAATTTGTCGGCGGCCGTGCAACGCCTGCAGGATGAGCTGGCAGCCACGCACCTTGAACAGGGCGCCAGCGCCCGGCAGGTCGAGGCTCTGCAGGTCGAGCTGCACCAGCATGTCGAGGCGATGGAAGCCATTCGTCGCGACATCCACCAGGTGGCGTTGCAGACCCGCAAGAACGAGGGCGGGACGCTGCTCAGGACCCTGACGCGGGATGATGCCGAGGGCGTCGTGCATCTGCTCAACAAGAGTTCCATTTCGATCGGGCGTGGCCAGGAATGCGACATCCGGCTTCGGTCGAGTTCGGTCAGCCGGTATCACGCTGTTCTCAGGATCAGCCACGACGCCGTCATCTTCGAAGACATGAACAGCACCAATGGCTGCTACGTCAATGGCCGGCGTATCACGCGGCAGTTGCTCAAGGATGGTGACAAGCTGAAGGTGGGCGCGGTACCGCTGCGCTTTGGTATCCGCGCCACGCAGGACTGACCAGTTCCAGCGCAGCGGGCGCGGGACAGTGCGCGCCGGCACGCTGCGGTGACGTGAGTCCCGTGAGCGCGCGATGCACGCGATGGCCGTTGTAGTAATCCTGGAATGCCTCCAGCCTTCGCGCCGGATCGTGCCGATCAGACGCTCAACGAACGGATGCGACACCGGTGCGTAGGGGACCGACTTGACCGCCTCGATCTCGCGGACGCGCAGGTTGGCGAGCCAACGGTGGAAGCGAAACAGCGGGTCGTAATCGCTGCTGACATGTTTCGGTGGTCCGCGAAGTACAAGGGCTTTCAGCGTCTCAAAAATAGGCGGCTTCCCGGGCACCGCCCACCCTTTAGCATGCGACACCCATGGCTCACAGCGTGAGCCCATAGAGAGGTTCCCGCGCGGCGGCCTCCGTCGCCGGATTTCAGTTTTCCAGATCGCCAGTTCCCCGGCCTCCGACCCACTGGGAGCCGAACCACCGACCCAGTTTCCGACAGTCCGCGGGTGATGCCCGTAAGCCGTTGCAAATCATCGAGCTGAAAATGGTGGCCAGGGACGGAATCGAACCATCGACACGCGGATTTTCAGCTTTGCAGTCGTATGGTCCGGAGAAACTCCTGATAGTGCTCACCATGCCCTTCAGCAGTCGACCAGTGCCGCACCGCGTCGAGATCGCGGGACACGTAGAGACCGCTCGTGTAGATCTGCACGGCCGCGCCACCGGACAGAACAGCCGTGATGCCGGCTGCGGACAACGCGGCCGACACTGACGCCGCCACGTGCTCGATCGGCGTCGACGCATCCAGAGTCATCAAATGGCTTTGCCGCTACGTCGAGGCCGGGTGCGTCGACGAAAGTACTTCTGTTGCTCCCCGGGTGGCAGCGATTCGAGCGCCGCCTGCAACAGACCCCGCAGGGGTGGCACGAGCACATTGCGGGGATTCCACTCGTACAGGCGCGTCCTCCCTGCCAGACGGCTGACGAGAACACCGCCAGATTCGAGCTTGAGTAGCTGCTTCTGCACCTGGCTCTGCGCCAAGCCAAAGGCAGCAGCGATCTCGCGGCCATACGCCTGCTCGTAGCCCTGCAGATAGAGCAGGACTTTCTCAGCCGCGGAGCTGCCAACGATTGCCTGGAGCACGGACAATCTCTCAATAGGTCATGTGGCCTATAAAATAGGTCATTTGACGAGACGATACAAGCTGCTTTGGTGCTGCCCGCGCAATCGGAACGGACCAGCGGGAAATTGTGGCCAGGGACGGAATCGAACCATCGACACGCGGAAGACCGCCGAGGTTCGTAACAGAAAGCCCCGGTGGGTGGCCGGGGCCTTCGTTCATCAGGTCAACAATGGGACTGTCAATCGAAGCCGGTGCAAGTCGGGCTGACTGTTCCCGCCACGGTGCTCAGGTCGTTCACGCTCGACTCGGCGTCATGGCAGTACAGGTCCCAGGGAACGTTGCCGGTCACATCGATCTCAGTCCCGAACAACATGAGCGTCGAGTCGAAGGCGAGGTTGATGCCGGCAGCTGAGTTGCCGTGGATCTCCATGTCCTCCATCTGTGCTGTGCAATTCGCGTGGCACGAGACTCCGGCGGCGCCATTGCCCTCGATCTCGAGGTCGCCGAGCACGAGGTTGGCACCCAGGTAGCCCATGATTCCGTCCCCGCCGTTTCCCGAAATCCGCGCGCCATTGACGTACGCGCTCGCGGCGCCAGCGACATCGATGCCTTCATCACGGTTGTCGGTGATGACGTTCGCTCCCACGATGTGCGCCTGAGCGCCACCCCACAGCATGATCCCGTCCCCTTGCGGACCATCGCCGGTGCCATTGCCGCTGATCGTAGTGTTCACGACGCTGGCCGAGGCACTCGTTCCGACGTTGAGGCCGACCGCTCGGTTGTCCTTGATCTCGCTGCCGCTGATGTTGCCCCGCGAACCCTCGCTGAGCACGATGCCCTCTTCGCCGCTTCGCAGGACCTTCGAATTGACCAGTGACATCACGCCATGCAGCGTGGCGCTGATGCCGACTCCACCACTATCCAGAACCTCACTGCCATTCGACAGAGTGACGCTGCCACCACGCGACACCGCTATCCCGAGGCGGCCGGCGCCCTGCACTGTGCAATCAATCAGCCTCGCGTCACCGACCCGGACACGCACTCCGATATCGCTGGCGTCCCGGACGACGACTTTTTGTGCAACAAAGCTTGGTTCGTGATTCTGGGTGAGGCCCGTTAACCCGCCCGTCAAGGTGAGATTCTCGAGCGTCACCTTGTCTGCCGAGATCGTCACCAAGTCGTGCGCGTTGTCCGGCGCCATGATCTCGGCCTCCGGCGTACCGCGCAACGTCACGTTGGCACGCGTGATGTCCAGGAACTCCCGACACGTACCGCGCACATTGATCACCAAAGGCTGGCGGAAATCGCCCCGCTGCAAGGCCGTGGCGATCTTCTGTCCGCGATTGCAGTCGACCGTCATCGTGATGGACTGTGCCGAGGCTGTCGGCAGCAACCCAACCGCGATCAGCGTCATGGTGGTTGCGCAAATGATCCGTCGCATAGTTCGCCTCCTTCCCTGACTGGGGCTGGGCGCACCGCAAACGGCGCGTCGTCCGCCCCGCACCTATCAGGCTAGACCGTTGTGGCATCGTCACAAGTCGGGATTGGCGACCGGCAAGCCGTGAGAAATCGCTAGGTTCCATGTGAACTTGGTTCAGCGACTCTTAGTTCAAGGCTCGAAAAAACGCGGCCCTGTCGATCCGCGACAGCCTCCAACACCGACCCAGCTTCCGATAGTCCGCGGGTCAGCCGATTTCGGGGCAAAAACGCGCCCGATAGTCCGCGGGTGATGCCCGGAACCGAATGCAATTCAATAACCTGGAAGTGGTGGCCAGGGACGGAATCGAACCATCGACACGCGGATTTTCAGGACGACGGAGAGCCCGGTTCGGCGCGAGCAAGCCGAAGACCGGGAAGGGGTTTGCGCTCGGCCGACCGAACCGTCCCGGCCGACCGAGCCTATCCCGAACCGGAAGCGCGAAAACCTGACCCGCGATCTGGAGGGCCGATTCGGTTCAACGGCTTAGGCGCATCGCGACCGAACTTTTTCCGAACCGTGCCCTTCAGGCTGCGCTCCAGGCGCCCCGCCTTCACACTCTGTCGGCGTGTCTGTCACGTCCTTGCTCCCTCATTTCACGGGCAGCTTCATCCGCTTCAGTAGATCAAGAAAACGCGGGTCGCTGCGTACCGAGTCAAAGTCCGGATACCAGAGATAAGGCAAATTGGGGTCCCGGACCTCGTA
>Ga0209253_10000024_pt1 | contig 95119 bp, 91 predicted proteins | sample FrelakmetBRP12BR_FD_187145 | JGI IMG/M metagenome (GOLD analysis project Ga0209253, IMG submission 187145) | Freshwater lake sediment microbial communities from the University of Notre Dame, USA, for methane emissions studies - BRP12 BR (SPAdes)... | ecosystem: Environmental > Aquatic >...
CCCGGGGCTTCGTCGGCCGCCCCATCGCCGGCGAGGTTGGCGTGCCCAGCCCCAGAGGGTCGCATGCCAACGAGGTGTCGCAACGGGATCCTGTTCCTGGCCGCGGCTTTCCTGGTGTCATGTCACGGGGCGGCTAGCGTCGCGCCGCCTGTCGAACCCACGCCACGCCCCACCCTCACCCCCGTCCAGCCGGTCTCCGGCCTGCCTGGCGGAACGGACGGCTACCCCTGGTGGAATGACTCCGTCTTCTACGAGGTCTTCATCCGAAGCTTCTACGATTCCAACGGCGATGGAAACGGGGACCTGGCCGGCCTGACGGCCAAGCTGGACTACCTGCAGGCCCTCGGTGTGACCGGACTGTGGCTGATGCCGATCCAGCCAGCCGCCTCCTACCACGGCTACGACGTCCTCGACTACTATGCGGTTCATCCCGACTACGGAACGCTGGATGGCTTCCGAGAGCTGCTCAGCGCGGCTCATGCACACGGAATGCGCGTGATCATCGACCTGGTGATCAACCACACCTCCAACGAGCATCCGTGGTTCCAGGCCGGGCTGGACCCCGGTTCCCCGTACCACGATTGGTACGTTTGGTCGCAGGCTGAACCGGATCCGGGTCTCTGGCATCCCGCCCCTGCTCCGGGCTCCGGCTTCTACTACGGATTCTTCGGCGCGCACATGCCCGACCTGGACTATGCCAATCCCGGCGTCACGGCGCAGATGAACGACATCGTCCAGTTCTGGCTCGAGGATATGGGCGTTGACGGCTTTCGGGTGGATGCGGCGAAGTACCTTATCGAAGCCGGTCGGGTCACCCAGAATTCGGACGCCACCCATGCCTGGTATCGAGGCCTGCGTACCTTCTACCAGTCGGTCAGCCCGCAGGCCATGACCGTCGGCGAGGTCTGGGATATCAGCCCCACCGCGGGCTCTTATGCCCAGGGCGACCAGTTTGACCTGACGTTCGATTTCAGCCTGGCCCAAGCGTTCCTGAACAGCGCCCGCGTCGGTCGCGCCGAGGATGCGCTCGATACCCTCGTTGCCGACACGCAGCGCAGCTTCAAGCCCCTCCAGTTGGCCACGTTCCTGACCAACCACGATCAGAATCGGGCGCGATCCCAGTTGATGGGGAGCTTCGACAAGGCTCGGGCCGCTGCGGCTCTGCTGTTGACTTCACCCGGTGTCCCTTTCATCTACTACGGTGAAGAGATCGGCATGCTGGGTCTCAAGCCGGATGAGCAGATTCGCACCCCCATGCAGTGGTCCGGCGGGCCCAATGCCGGATTCACCAGCGGAACGCCCTGGGAACCCATCAACCCCGACTCCCCCCAGGTCAACGTCGCCGCCCAGTCCCCGGATCCGACCTCGCTGCTCTCCACCTACCGGGATCTCATCTCGCTTCGCAATCAGCATGCGGCGCTGCGCGTCGGGGACTTCTTCCCACTCGAGGCGCAGGACCTGGCGGTCTTCGCCTCTTTGCGTGTCAGCCGGCAGGAGATTCTGTTGGTGGTGGTCAACCTGAGTAGCGAGGCGGTCAACGATCCGGTCCTTTCGCTGGGCACCGGCCCTCTTTCGGGTAGCTATGCCGTTCTTCCCGCGACCAGCCAACCATCACAACCGCCGCCCTTGGTTGCCAACGCCGACGGCGGGTTCGACGGATACCGACCTTCCCTCCCCATTCCCGCCTTCGGGCTTCTGCTCCTGCAACTGCGAGCAGCTCCATGAGCCGCCGATGATGGGGGCGCCTGCCCCTCCCGTCCCACGCCGCTCGAATCGCCTGTGGCAGATCGGCGCCTTCCTGCTGGTCGCGGCGCTGGCCCTGGGGCTGCGCGTCCGCGCCGTGCAGCGTTTGCCCATCGACTACGATGAGGACGACTACCTGACCGCCGCTCAGCGCTATGCCGCCGCGCTGCGCCTCGGCGATTGGCACTTCGTGTTCAACTACGACTACAACTTCGAACATCCCCCGCTGACCAAGCTGGCCTACGCGGCAGCATTGCTGCCTCTGCCTGACGCACCGGCGGCAGCCGAACACTCCTCGAGCGATCCACCCGCCGCCTCGCTTCCTGAACCGCACTTCCGCCTGGCGCGCTGTGTCGCTGCGGCCTTCGGCACACTGGAGGCAATGGCCCTCGCCGGCTTGAACCCGCTGGCGGGCTTGTTCCTCGCCATCCAGACCTGGCAGATCAAGTACACCAGTCAGATCATGCTCGAACCGCTGCCGGCGCTGTGTAGCACCCTGGCCGTCGTCTGCTACTGGAAGGCGCGCGGCTCAGGCGGAGGCGCCCGGTCAAGATGGCTGGCTCTCTCTGCGATCACAATGGGATTGACGGCGGCGTCCAAGTACGTGTATTGCATCGCCGGCCTGGCCGTGGCCGCCGATTGGCTGTGGGCTTCCTTCCCAACTGGACTTGCAGGCAGGTCAGGACGACTCAAGGCCATCGCACGCTGGTTGGCGCCTCTGGTCGGCTGGGGTCTGCTCGCCGTTGCGGTCTTCATCCTTTTCGATCCCCGCTTGTGGGTCGATCCGATCGGGCGGCTCAGACAGTCGCTCCTGTTTCACCTCGACTACGCCCAGAGCCAGCACGTGAAGGAGGCCGGCTACCCTATCTGGCAGCCCTTCGTCTGGTTGTCAGGATCGGTCCCGTGGCACCCGGGCGTTTTCGTCATCTCGCTCGATCTGTACATTAGCCTGCTGGCTATCCTCGGCTTCCGCCGGCTGTGGAATCGCCAGCGCGTCTTCGCGTTGTGGCTTGTAATCGCGCTGGCCTTCCTCACCGGGTGGACGACCAAGTGGCCGCAATACTTGCTGATCCTTACCGCCCCGCTCAGCCTGGCCGCCGCCCAGGGATTCTCCGGGTCGGTTTGGCAGCCGCTCACCGGATGGCTTCGCCGACGGCGAGATGCGTCAAGAGCACCGGTCAGGCAACGGCCCAGGCAGATGGATGAGACACCTGTCTCACACTGGAAGGACGTGCGCCGCGCCTTGCCCTGGCTACTGCCCGGGACGATGGCTCTGCTGGCCCTGGCTATCTACCCGCTGGTCTACCAGGGGGCGATGGCCTTGACCGATTTCAATGCCACCTCGATCCGGGATGGAATCCAGGGAGGCGTCTGGCGCGCCGTCTGGCAGGGACTGACCGGCCAGGTTCGGCCCGTGCCGGTCGATCTGTTCGTCTCCTCCGCGGTGACCTTCGCCCGGAAAGTGCATTTTGCCGGTCCAAGCGTGCTCGTGCAACTGCTGGGCGGTTTGGGCGCCGATGTCCTGTTCTTCAACGTCCTGTGGGTCGTGCTTACGCTCAGCTTGCAGGCGGCGTTGGGTATCGGTTTGGCATTGATCCTCAACCGCCGCGGGCTCCGCCTGGCAGGTCTGTGGCGCTCAGTCCTTCTCTTGCCCTGGGCGATCCCGGAGTTCGTAGGGGCGATGTTCTGGCTGCGGCTCTTCGAGCCGGACTATGGCTGGATCCCCGAGGGCATGCCCCACGACATCCCCTTGCCGTCCTTCTTCGCCGACAAGAACTTCGCCCTGTTCGTCCTGGTGATCGCCGCCACGTGGTACGGCTTCCCCTTGATCATGCTGGCAGCCAGCGCCGCCCTCAAGTCGATCCCGCTGGAGGTGTACGACGCGGCCGACCTGGATGGCGCCGCCGGATGGAGGCAATTGCAGTACATCACCTGGCCGCTGCTGCTCCCGCTGGTCGCGCCGGCTCTGATCATCCGTTCGATCTTCTCCTTCAACCAGTTCTACTTATTCTATGTCATGCGCCCGCCGTTCCCTCTGACCACCTGGGCTTCGGTATCGTTCTACTTCTTCAATGCCATTGGGCCCTCCGGCGGGCAGTTCGCCGTGTCGGCCGCCATCAACATCTTCACCGTGCTGGTGCTAATCGGGCTATTGCTCGTCTTCAATCGCTGGACCCGCGCTTCTGAAGGGGTCACCTATGCGTAGGCTGTCACTCCGTGGACAGATCGCCTCGCAACTCATCCTGGCGCTGGTCGCCTTGTTCGTCCTCATTCCCATCTGGACCCTGGCCTACCTGGCCTTCGACGGTGGCGTCAGCGGCTGGCCCACCGAGTTCCGCATCTGGCCGGAACAGTTCACCCTGGGGGTCTTCCGTCAGGTGTGGCAGCGCGCCGTAGAAGGATTCGGCTACCCGGATATGCTGCGCAACAGCCTGTTCGTTTCCGGCGGCGCAGCCGTGCTGGCCGTCGGATGCGGGGCGAGTATGGCGTACGCCTTCGCCCGGCTCCGCTTCCCCGGCAAACGCGTCGGGTTGTTCGCTCTGTTGCTGGGGGCGCTTCTTCCGCCGGTGGCCCTGATGACGCCCCTGTACATCCTGCTTACGGCGCTGCACCTGCGCACGACCCTGCTCGGCCTGACGCTGGTCTACACCTCGTTCTCACTTCCCTTCTGCATCTGGAACATGCGCGCCGCCTTCCAGGCCGTGCCCAAGGATCTCGAGGAATCGGCCTTCATGGACGGTGCCGACCACCTCACGGCGTTCTGGCGCGTTACGCTCCCCCTCGCCATTCCCTCGATCGCCATTGCCGGTCTGATCGCCTTCCTGATCGGCTACTCTGAGTTCGCCATGGGCTGGCTCTTCGTCAGCAAGAACGCCGATGTGACGCTGGCCATGGCCATCTCCGGCATGCTCAGTGACGGGTTCGCCTCGTGGAGCAACATGGCGGCCCTGGCCATGCTGATGAGCGTTCCGGTGGTGCTCATTTGTCTCGTGCTGCACCGCTACCTTCTCAGCGGGCTCCTCGGTGGTCTGGCGGATTCAGAGGGATGATGCCAAGCCGGGCGGAGCGTTGCTGCGCCCCCAAGCATGATGCGTTGCCGGCGTGGCCTCGGGGTAGGGGCTGCGCCGCAGCCCGGCCGTCCGTTGGTAGTAACGCACATCACGCAAGCTGGGGGTGGCGACGACCGCCTGCATGGCGTTCTGGCCTCACACCGCAGGCTCCCGCACGATGCCCGTACCCCTCATCGCCCACTAACCTCTCCTTCACCCAACACCGGCCCGCAGCCTTCCGGAAGCATCCCACTTCAGCAGAATGGACCGGGGCGGCCGCGAGCCGCCCCGTCTTCATCACACTCGCACCACGCCGACGTCACGCCGCCGGCGGAACCTGCACCACGGCCGGAGCGGCCATTCTGCCCGGGTACTCCTGCCGCCCAAACCGCGTCAGGAGCACGGCGCCGAGCCCCACCGCGCTCACGAAGGTAGGCGCCAGCCACCCGACGCACGGGATGAAGTTGATCCCATTCGCCACCAGGCAGACGACGAGCGTCCCCAATCCGGCTGCCGCCGCCGGATCCAGGTGCCACTTGAACACCCGCGTCAGCCGCTCGCCGACCTCCAGGCCGATGCCGATCCATCCGTACACGATCGCCACGGCGAAGAGCAGCGCCCCCACGATCGTGAACGGGATCAGGCAGATGGTCAGCGCCAGGCCGATCAGCAAGGCCGGGATGGCCAGCAGACTCAGGAACCCGACCACACCCGAAGCAGGCAGCCCATCCGCCGCCGCCCGGGCCACGCGGCCGACCCGGTTGGCGCCGAACATCACCACCAGTACCGCCAGCGCCGCCGTGATCAGCGATTGCATCAAGAGCCAGCCGCCGCTCCACCCGGGCCATGTCTCGATGTCGATCACCGGACGAGGCGTCCATGTCCGGCCGAACATCGGCCACCTCAGGTTCGGGATACCCCGCAGTCCGGGGATCTCCACCGTCTGCCCGCCGGTGACGACTTCGCCCTCGATCCTTGCCCCCGGATCGCGGTTGACGTTCCCGCCGAAGGTCATCACATCCCCTTCGACCACCGCTCCGGCCTGCAGGTTGGCGTTCGCACCCACCAGCGAAACATCCTGGCGAATCGTCCCTGCCGCGTTCAGATTGCCCCCCACCAGGAAGACCGAACCGGTGACCACCGACGTCGGCTCGAGGGTCAGATTCCCGCCGAGCGCCAGGAGGTCGCCGTCGAGCGTCTCCCCGCTGGCCAGCGTGAAGCTGCCGCCAAACACGATCCGCCCGTCGAGCAGGACGTCGTGCGCGCCCGCGGCCGCAGCCGAAAGCGGCAGGGCCAGCAACGCCACCAGGACCAGACTGAGAACTACCATCATGCGTTTCATCTTCAAGCTCCTTCCGTCACGCGTCGATATGCGAAGCGATACAACGTTGCGATCCAGACGACGCCTATTCCCAGGCACGCCGCCACGATTCCCAGGATCCAAGCCGGCGGAAGTGCATCCGGCAGGCTGTTCCAGGCCACCTGAACGAATCCCCGGGCCACGCGCAACCCGACCCAGGCGTCGTATAGCCGGATCAGCATTTGGACCACCCAGTCACCCAGGGACATCCGGTCCCGGCTCACCAGAAGCGCGAGCGGGATGGCCACCCCACCCGCCGCGGCCGCGGCCAGGGCGAACGTGCCCCATGCCTGCCGCCGCCCGCTGCGCATGCGCTGCTGCGCCAGCCGCTGGGAGAAGCGGAGTGTGAACCCGGCTGACGGCGCAAGCATGCCTGCCTGCCGCAGCCCGCGATCCACTGCCGTCCGCGCCGTCCCCAGCCGGGTGCACGATGCACAGGCGGCCCGGTGGGCGTCGAGCGCCTGCTGCTCTTCGCCGCTCAGCGCCTCGTCGTCCAGGATCCAGTCCTCAAACGGCTGATGGGACATCGGCTCGTCCTCCGTTCCACGCCGGCTCCGGTTCATTCCGCAGCCAGGACTCCGCCATCTGCTTCCGCGCCCGATGAAGCCGGCTCTTCACTGCCTTGACCGTAAGCGAGAGCGCCTCGGCGATCTCCTCAGTCGAGAGTTCATCCCAGTAGCGCAGCACGACCACTGCCCGGTCTTGCGGCCCCAGTCTCGCCAGCAGCGCCCGGGCGGTTTCCCGTCCCTCGCGCAGTGTCGCCGCCTTTTCCGGCCCCGGCCCCGTATCCGGGATCTCTTCCCACGGCTCAAGCTCCTCGAGCGAGTCGACCGGCAATCGCCGTCGCCGGAGCTGGTCGATGCAGTGGTGCGATGCGATCGCCAGGAGCCAGGTCGAGAAGCTCCGCGCAGGGTCGTAGCGCCGCATCCCCCGGTAGGCCCGCAGGAAGCTCTCCTGCGCGGCATCCTCGGCCTCGCCCGCCTCGCCCAGCATCCGGTAGCACAGGTTGTAAACTGGCCGCTGGTACGCTTCCACCAGCTCGGCGAACGCCGCCTCATCACCCTGCCGGGCACGCTCCAGCCAGCGGGTTTCACCCCGGTCGATGCTCGCCGCTCTGCTTCGGGTCACGGTGTTCGCCTGCCTCACATCCGTCTACGCAGAATCGGTCCCCAGGCCTCAGGCGGGATTCAGGATTCGGCCCGCAGCGGGGAGCCTCTCGCCTGGGGGCGGACAAGGGGCTCCCCGCCACGGGATTCGTCTCCCGGCGCCGGAAACCTTCCCAAGCGCACCCTTGCCGAATGCCCGGGCGCCAGTGGATAATGGCTTCCGTAATGGTACGCCCAATGCGGAAGATCCTTCCGATCACGCTCCTGGCCGCTGCCCTCGCGGGCTGTTCGCTCGGCTCCGCCACGGCCACCCAGGCCCTGGCCCCCCAGCCGGCTGCGCCTTCTCCCACGCTCCCCGCCAGCGCCATCCCGGCTACGGCGACGGTTCAGCCGCAGACTTCGCCGCTGCCGCCCACTCCAACCCTCACACCGCCCCCGACGCCCGACGGCGTCGTGACCCGCGGGCCCTACCTGCAGTCCCCCAGCGAGGACTCAATTGTCATCGTCTGGGAAACCGACCGTCCGTTGCCCGGTGAGGTCATCTACGGGCGTAGCGGGACGTATGACCAGCGGGCGCTTTCCAGCAGCTCCGGCCTGCGCCACGAGGTCACATTGGCGGGTCTCGAGCCCGGCACCGAGTATAGCTACTGGGTCGCCTCCTCCGGCTACCCGCTGGCTGAGCCCGGCAGCTTCCGCACCGCGCCTACGGCCGCCGATCCGTCTTTCACCTTCGTCACCTACGGCGATTCGCGCAGCGGTCATGCTACCCACCGTCTGATCGCTGACCGTATCCTGGCGCTCAAGCCCGACTTTGCCCTGCACACCGGCGATCTGGTCGCCTACGGCAGCCAGGTCGCTGAGTGGGACCGCTTCTTCGACATCGAGAGCGCCTTGCTCGCCAGCGTGCCGCTGTTCCCCAGCCCCGGCAACCACGAGCAGAACGACGCCAGGTACTTCGAGGCCTTTGTCCTACCCGGCAACGAGCGCTGGTACGCCTTCGACTGGGGCAACGCCCGCATCATCTCGCTCCAGATCGACGCCATCATGCCCTTCGGCAAGCAGAGCGAGCAGGTGCAGTGGCTCGAGACGACGCTGGCCGCCAACACCCAGCCGTGGCTGATCGTGTGTTTCCATATCCCGCCCTACGACGCGCTGCCCGAAGACAGCATGGGCGATGCCGTGCGCATCAACCTGGTCCCGCTGTTCGAGCAGTACGGCGTCGATCTGGTGCTCAGCGGTCACAACCACAACTACCAGCGCTCGATCGTCAACGGCATCCCCTACATCGTCACCGGTGGTGCCGGCGCCGAGCTGTACTTCATCGAAGGTCCGGACCCGGACACCGAAGCCTACTACAACGGCCATCACCTCGTGTATTTCACGGTGGAAGGCGAGACTCTCACAGGCCGGGCCATCACCGCCGACGGCACGACCGTTGACACGTTCACGCTCGAATCCGGCGGGTAGTCCCCAAACTAGCCGCCCCGCGTGCCCGGCACCCTCAGCTTCCCGCCGCCGCCCGACCGGCCGCCGGTCGATCTCTCCTACCCCGCACAGCCGTCAAGCTCCCCCAAGAACGTGACATGGTCAACCTGCGAAGGCACGCCTGCGCGCACTTCCTGAACCCATTCCGGGGTGGAGGTGTTGTAGATTGAAGGTGGCATAGATCACCGCTGGGGGTCGGATTCGGCGTTCGGGTGGCTGGCCATAGGCCACGGGGCACACCCGATGGCGGACCCCTGGACCAACCGAATACCTGATGATCTCTATGGAGGATTGCATGAAACTCAGCCCGCCCAAAGTCATTACCTGGTGGATTGCCGTCATCGTCGGTGCCATAGGTTTGCTTGGCCAGCTCCTCAGCATTCCTGTTATCGCCCCATTCGCGTTCTGGCTGGTTGTGATCGGGTTCGTCCTCTTGGCGCTCGCCACGGCCATCCAGGGACTGTAGCCCCATCCTTCCCGGATTCTCCAAGCTCCCGAGGACGCCCCGCCTCGGGAGTTGCTTTCCCTTGCCCCGGCGCCCGTGCACGTGAGATGACGTCATGGGAGAGCGGCATCGGCACAACCCTAGCAGGCAGGCCGACCCGGCCGCACCGAGTATGCCGCGCCGGACCTGGGTGGTGTATCCTTCTCGCCGGGTATCCACCAGGCCCCTGGCAGGCAACGAAGTGTCTCCCCAAGACATGCCCCATCACGCACGGACTGTCCCTGGCACGGATCCGCTGCCCGTTCTGTTCGTCGGGCACGGCAGCCCCATGAACGCCATCGAGGAGAATGAGTTCTCGCGCACCTGGCATGAGGTCGGCCGGAAGCTGCCGACGCCCCAGGCGATCCTGTGCATCTCAGCCCACTGGGAGACCTGGGGCGCGTTGGTGACGGCCATGGAGGCGCCGCGCACGATCCACGACTTCGGCGGCTTCCCGCGTCCGCTGTACGAAGCGCGCTACCCGGCTCCGGGAAGCCCATGGTTGGCGCAGGAGGTCCAGCGCCTGGCCGGGGCCTCCGCCATCGGCCTGGACGACGAGTGGGGCCTCGATCACGGGTGCTGGAGCGTCCTCAAGCAGATGTTCCCCGCCGCCGACATCCCGGTCGTGCAGCTCAGCCTCGACTCCACGCGTACCCCGCAGGATCACTACGCCCTGGCCGGGACGCTGGCACCGCTGAGGCAGAGCGGCGTGCTCATCCTCGGCAGCGGCAACATCGTCCACAACCTGCGGCGTGTGGTGCTCGTCAGCAACAACCTGAGCGACCTCAGCCGGCCGTTCGGGCTCGACTGGGCGCTGGAGGCAAGCGCGCTGTTCAAGACGCTGATCGACAACAACCGGCATCCGGAATTGATGGACTACCTATCGCTCGGCCCGGCCGCGCAGCTGGCCGTTCCAACACCGGAGCACTACCTCCCGTTGCTGTATGCCCTGGCGTTGAAGCGGCCGGATGAAACGGTGGCCTACTTCAACGACCAGGCCGTGGCCGGCTCGCTGACGATGACCTCGCTGATCATTGATCGGCACGCGTAGCCATATCCTGCGCACGGCGCGAACAGCCTGCGACGCCGCCCGCCGGAGATCCGCAAGTCCAGCCCGCCCGGCACCTAGGAAGCCACCCGGAGGATAGGATTTGAACACGCCCGTTTCGTCGACCTCGGGGTTCCGACGGGAACTCACGGTCTTCTTCCTCCTGACCTTCACGCTCTCCTGGGCGATCGAAATCCCACTCGCCCTCACCGCCCAGGGATGGATCTCCGCCGGGATCCCATTCCCGTTCCACTACCTGGCATCCTTCGGCCCGTTGTCCGCCGCCGTGGTCATCACGCTCGCCACGGGCGGGCCGCGGGGTGTCACTCGCCTATGGTCTGGCCTGACACGCTGGAGGATTCGGCCTCTCTACTGGATCGTAGCCGCCGTCGCGCCCTGCACCGTCTTCGCCGTGCTCGTCCTGGGAACGTGGGCGGCCCCAGGCGCCTGGCCCAACCTGGCGGCCCTGGGCGAGCCGGAATACCTTCCGGTGCTGGGCATTCCCGCAACCCTGCTGTTGTGGACGGTCACTTTCGGAGTGGGCGAGGAAGTTGGCAGGCGCGGCTTCGCGCTGCCGCGCCTGCAGGCCAGCCGTTCGGCCTTCTCCGCCTCGATGCTGCTCGGCGCATTCTGGGCCACATGGCACCTGCCGGCCCTCTTCTACCGCGATACCTACCTCGAGATGGGCCTTCTGGTCATCCCGATGCTGATCACCGTCGCCGCCGTCGGCTCAACGGTTTACACCTGGATGTACAACGGCACGCGCGGCAGTCTGCTGGCGCTCGTCGTCTTTCACGGCTTGTTCGACTTCTTCTCGGTTTGGCCGGCTGGCGTGATCGGGCCTGGGATGATGATGACGGTGCTGATGGTCTTCTGGGCGGTCCGTGTCTGCAGGCTCCACGGCCCTGCGACGCTGGCGCCGACGGGTAAGGTCTCCGTTTGAACTCCGGTGACTTGCGGATCCTAGCGAGGGATGAGAACGATGAAGCTGAAGATCAACCGTGCGCCGGTGCTCACAATGTGGGCGGCGGTCGTGGCCGAACGCCTGGGACATACCGAGGCCGAAGCCCTGACGCTGGGCAAGGCACTGGCCGGGCTGAACGCTCAATCCAAGGGTCGCCGTCTCGGCATCTACGCCTCGCGACCGAAACCCGAAACCCTCTCCGCTCCGGCTGAGCCACAAACCCCGTCGGCATCGGTCGACCTCATGGGGCGTGCGATCCCCGTCATTCGCACGCGGCAGGGTGTGCGCGCGGCGGACAAGGGCGAGGCGATGGAGCCGGCGGCCGTGCGTCGCTACCTGGAATCGAAGTTCGGCGATCACCTGCCCAAGGTTCGCCAGGCGATGGTCGATCTCGCCCGTTCCTACCCGCCATCCGAATTGGCCGATCGCGCGTTCGGGTTGTACGAGCGCTTCCGGCCCCAGGTCCCGAAGGGCGAGAAGGGCTGGGGCGCGGCCGGCGAGCTCGATCTGGCGCTCCTCCACCGGCTGCATAAAGCAAAGGGCGGCAAGTCCACGTAACGTTGGCCAGCAGGGGCGGCCGCTGGCGCCGCCCGGATAGGGCGCTCGGTCGATCTCAGCTCACGCAGCCTCGTTCCTTGCCGTGACGAAGCCGTCGGTGATCCCCGATCCCCCGGCGCCGTGGGCAGGTAACACCGGTGGCTCCAATCCTCCACCGCCCTCACACTCCGTGGAAGCATGCGGTCCGATGGGTCACCGATAGAATCCCGGGTGCAGCCCCGTCCCAAGATGGCTCGGGCCCTGCACCAGGCCTGAACCGACACGATCAGGCGCGAAAGGGTGGAGCATGGAAGAAGTGACGATCGATCAGCTCAGCAGGCAATTGACATCGGGCCAGACAACGTCCCGGGCATTGACCCAGGCGTACCTCGACCGCATCGAAGCGCTCGACCGGAATGGCCCGCGGGTGAATGCGGTGATCGAAGTCAACCCCGAGGCGCTGGCCATAGCCGATGCGCTCGACGCTGAACGCCGGGCGGGCAAGGTGCGCGGCCCGCTGCACGGCATCCCCATCCTGCTCAAGGACAACATCGACACCGGCGACCGGATGCAAACGACCGCCGGCTCGCTGGCGCTGGAGGGAACCCCGGCCCGGCGCGATGCATTCATCGTCCGCCGGCTTCGGGCGGCGGGTGCGGTCATCCTGGGCAAGGCCAACCTGAGCGAGTGGGCCAACTGGCGCGGCAAGCGTTCGGTCAGCGGCTGGTCAAGCCGCGGTGGGCTGACGCACAACCCGTACGCGCTGGACCGCTCGGCCTGCGGATCGTCCTCCGGCTCGGCGGCTGCCGTCGCCGCATCCTTCTGCGCCGCCGCCCTCGGCACCGAGACCGACGGATCCATCATCTGCCCGGCGCAGACCAACGGCATCGTCGGCCTCAAGCCGACGCTCGGCCTGCTCAGCCGGAGCGGGATCGTCCCGATCGCCCACAGCCAGGATACCGCCGGACCGATGGCCCGCACGGTGACGGACGCCGCCCTCGTGCTCGGGGCGCTGACCGGAATCGATCCACGCGACCCGGCCACGCGTCGCAGCCGCGGCCATGCCTACCGGGACTACACCCACTTCCTCGATCCGGCCGGTCTCAAGGACGCCCGCATCGGCGTTGCCCGCAACATGGCCGGCACCGGCCCGCGCGTCCTAGCCGTGTTTGACGGCTGTGTGGAGGTCCTGCGCCGGCAAGGCGCCCTCGTGATCGATCCGGCGGACGTACCCAACTTCGACGCCTTCGGCCCAACGGAGCTCGTGGTGCTGTACCACGAGTTCAAGGCCGATCTGAATGCCTACCTGGCCGGCCGCGGCCGGGCGACACGGGTGCGCACGCTCGAGGACGTGATCCGCTTCAACGAAGAGCACAAGGGACGGACGATGCCGTACTTCGGGCAGGAGCGCATGACCCTGGCCCAGGAGAAAGGCCCCCTGAGTAGCCGCAAGTACCGCCAGGCGATGGCCCGCAACCGGCAACTCACCCGGCGCGAGGGAATCGACGCCGTCCTGCGCAAGCACCGCCTGGACGCGCTGGTCGTCCCCTCCGGCGGCCCTGCCTGGCTGATCGATCTGGCCAACGGCGACCCGCACTCCTGGGACATGGAGAGCACGTCACCGGCGGCGGTCGCCGGCTACCCCCACCTCACGGTACCGGCGGGGCACGTGTTCGGCCTTCCCGTGGGGCTGTCGTTCTTCAGCCGCGCGTGGAGCGAGCCCACGCTGCTGGGGCTTGGCTTTGCGTTCGAGCAGGCGACGCACGTCCGCCGTCCCCCGCGCTTCCCGGCAAGCGTCGACGTTGCCGCCGCAGCCGCCGGCGGGGACGCCTGAAGGTCAGGCGGTCGTCGCCTCGCGCGCCCCCTGAGGGTTGAACTGCGTCGCGTACAGCCGGGCGTACAGGCCTCCGAGCGCCAGCAATTCGTCGTGCCGGCCCTGCTCCACCAGCCGTCCCCTGTCCATCACCAAGATCAGGTCCGCCCCGATCACCGTGCTCAGCCGGTGGGCGATCACCAGCGACGTGCGCCCGCGCATCACCAGTTCCATCGCCTGCTGGATCAGCGCCTCGGATTGCGAGTCCAGGTGGCTGGTGGCCTCGTCCAGGATCAACACCCGCGGGTCCTTGAGGATCACGCGGGCGATGGCCACGCGCTGCTTCTCGCCGCCCGACAGCCGGTAGCCGCGCTCACCAACCAGCGTCTCATATCCATCGGGCAGGCCGGTGATGAAGTCGTGGATATTGGCCGCCCGACAGGCGTCCTCCAGCTCCGCTTCAGTCGCGTCCGGCCGGGCATACAGCAGGTTGCTGCGCAGCGTATCGTGGAACAGGTAGCTCTCTTGTGTCACCATGCCGATGTGGCGGGCAAGCGACTCCTGCGTCAGGTCGCGCAGATCGTGGCCGTCGAGCCGCACCGCGCCGTCCGTCGGGTCGTACAACCGCGGCAGCAGGTAGGTGACGGTCGTCTTGCCGGCGCCGCTGGGGCCGACCAGCGCCGCCAGCTGGCCGGGGCGAATCTCGAAACTGATATCCTGCAGTGCGTAACGCAGGGCGCCTTCCTCCGTGCCCACAGACGCGCTGGGCGTCCGTGCGGCCGCCGGAGGGTAGTTGGTGGACGCGTGCCAGCTGAACCGGCGGACCTCCTCCAGCCCCCCGGCGCCGCTCTCCTCCTCGCGGTAGGAGAACGACACGCCCTCGAAGCGCACGTGGCCTTCGACCCGGCTCAGGTCGATCGCCTGCGGACGGTCGTCGATCTCCGCCGGCAGGTCGAGCACCTCGAACACGCGCTCGAAGCTGACCATCGATGTGGCGAAGTCGACCCGGGCGTTGGTCAGCGCCATCAGGGGCCCGTACAGGTTCACCAGGTAGGCGCTGAAGGCGACGATCGTCCCCACGGTGAAGGCTCCGCGCAGCACCAGGTACCCGCCCACCCAGAAGACCAGCGCCGTGCCCAGCGCGCTCACCAGGCTGAGGCCTAGAAAGAACCAGCGCCCGACAACGGCCTGCCGCACCCCGATGTCGCGCACGCCCGCTGCCCGCTCGCTGAAGCGCTCAACCTCCTTCCGCTGCCGCCCGAAGACCTTGGCCAGCAGCGCGCCGCTGATATTCAACGTCTCGTTCATCTGCGCGTTCATGCGGGCGTTCTGGTCCATCGCCTGGCGCGTCAGCACTCGCAGCGCCCGCCCGATCCGCCGCGCCGGCAGGATGAACAGTGGCAGGATGGCCACCCCAAGCAGCGTCAGACGCCACTCGAGCGATAGCATGATCGCCAGCGTCAGCGCCAGCGAGACGGTGTTGCTGATCAGCGTCACCAGCGTGCCGGTAATGGCTCCCTGCGCGCCGACCACGTCGTTGTTCAGGCGCGACATCAGTTCCCCGGCTCGCGTCCGGGTGAAGAAGCGCAGGCTCATCCGCTGCATGTGAGCGTACACGGCGCAGCGCAGGTCGAAGATGATCCCCTCGCCCACGCGCGAGCTGGCGTAGCGCTGGGCGACACCGATCAACCCGTTGGCCAGCGGGACGGCAATCATGCCCAGCGCCAGCAGGTTGAGCCGCCCCATATCGCGCTTGGGCAGCGCCGTGTCGATCAGGTCACGCAGCAGCAGCGGCGGCAGGAGCGACAGGACCGAAATGGCCACGATCGTCGTCAGCATGACGACCACACCGGCCCAGTACGGCCAGGCGTACTGCCCCACCCGTCGCAGCAGCGCCCGGCTGACCTCCGGCCGGTCCTGCTCCTCATCGTAGCGAATGAACGACCACCAGTTGCCGCCCTGTGCGTGCATTCGTCCTCGGCCTGTGCGGGATCTCATGCGGCTCCGCGACCTGCTTTGCCCGGATTCCACGACGGAGGAGCCGTTCCAATCGGTGCGCGGATTATACCGCCCGGACCCTCGCCAGCCGCCCCTGGCGCGGCTTTCGCCCGGCCAGAGTATCATCGGCAGCAGGCGACGGCCGCCGCCACGTGAGACGGATCGTGGGCTCGGCCGGTCGGAGGGAGGCAGCATGAGCCGGTTCGACTTCTGGCATCGCTGGCTTTGGTGGGTCAGCCTCGGGCTGGTGGGCTTCGGCGTTGGGATGGCGTTGCTCAATCGCACTTTCGTCTTCGCCCCCATGAACCGTCCGATCGACGCTGGGTTCTGGGCCGCCGGGGTCCTTCCCGGTGGCGTGTCCGACTTCCAGGCCTGGATCTACGGCGCGTGGGGTGCGACGGTCGCCGGGTGGGGGTTGACCGCTGCGTTGCTCGTCCGCCACGCCTTCGCCCGTCACACCGCCTGGGCCTGGTGGGCGCTGGTCTCCGGTGTTGGCCTATGGTTCGTCCTCGACACCGCCTACTCGGCAGCGTACGGCGTCTGGCCGAACGTGCTCCTCAACGCCGTCTTGCTCGTCCTGTTTGCGCTGCCGCTGGCCGCCTCGCGCCGGGACTGTCTCGCCCCGCCGGCGGGCCACGACTAGAAGCACACCCCGTCGCTGACCGGAGATCCCAGCGATCGGATAGATCGGCGGGGGAATGCCCGCCTGTCCGCCACCCGAAGGAGGTAGACCCATGCCGCACACGATCACCATCACCGCCGGCAGGGTCCGCCTGCCCGCCACACTCAATGACTCGCCTTCAGCACAGGCCGTGTGGAAGGCGCTGCCCATCGAGGCGAGGGCGAACCGCTGGGGCGAGGAGATCTACTTCGAGATCAACGTGCAACTGGACGAGGCCGAAGACGCCCGGGCCGAGATGCAGGTAGGCGAGCTGGCGTACTGGCCTCCGGGGTCGGCTTTCTGCATCTTCTTCGGTCCCACGCCGGTCAGCCGGGGCCAGGAACCGCGGGCCGCCAGCAACGTCAACCCGCTAGGCGCGGTCGACGGTGACGCGGCGGCCTTCACCGCCGTCCACAACGGGGAGAGAGTCCGCCTCGAGGCCGCTTGATCGGATCGCGCCGATGCGCGCCCAGTCCCAGTGGCTATGCTCTTGGAGACTCACGGGACAGCAGCCTGAAGGCTACGTATACGATTGGCTGCAAGGGCGCCGCACCCGGTAGGGTGGAGTGTCCCCTGCAATGACAACTGCCTTGTGACGTGTGTGAAGGGGACCGGGGGCGCTCTCACGAGCGCCCCCGGTGTATGTCGACGATTGGCTTGCGATTACCAGCGCGGCCCGCGAGTGCCTGAGCGGCCTCCGCCCTGCCCCCCCGGCCGACGCCCGCCGAACCCGCCACCACCACCGCCGCCCGGGCGGTCTTCCCGCGGACGGGCGATGTTCACGGTCAGCGTCCGGTTGTCGAGCTGCGTCCCGTTCAGCATGCTGATCGCCTTCTGGGCATCGGCCTCGCTTTCCATCTCCACGAAGCCAAACCCCTTCGACCGGCCAGTCTCGCGGTCGGTGATGAGCGTGACCGACTTGACGACGCCGGCCTTGCTGAACAGCGTCTGCAGTTCGGTGTCGCTCGCCGTGTATGGCAGATTCCCTACGTACAGCTTGTTCTCCATGTCTCCTGGCTTCCTCTGAGGTCTCTAGGCGTCGGCAGCGGGACGCTCCCCAAGCTCCCGGTTGGCCTCCCAGGAGGCCGCCCGGTGCGCGTGGCCGCTATCTTATCACGGTGCCAGCCTGTGAGCGAATCTCGCTGGTCAAGCCCCGGTCTGGGCAGCCTGATTTCCTGGCCGAGGCCTCCGCTTCCGGCTACGGCAGGTTGGGCCCTCCCCCTGTGGGGGCGCGGCAGGCCGTGCCTCTGAGGCGGATTCTCGCACCCTGCCCCGAGCTTGACAGACCCAACCCGGATGCTATGATGGATTCAGCGTACCCGGCGGGGTGGTTGACCCCGCGAGGGAGGCGCCATCGTCTGACCCGCACCGATCCGCTGGGCACCCTGCTCCGGCCGATCGGTGCGCTGCGTTGCGGGGGAGGCAGCCATGAAGGTCATCGATGAGGCCATGGATCAGTGCCTGCTGTGCATCGACTACGCCTTCGACCAGGACAGTCCCTCCAACCGGGAGGTCTCCCTGCGCCGCTTGCAGCCCGGGATCCGGCAGAAGGAGTGGTGGCGCTACCATCACGTCCACCGCGGATTGAGGACGCTGGTGGCCTACGAAGGGTCGAGGGCGGTCGGACATGTGGAGTTCATGCCGATCGAGTACGCGCCCCGCCCGGTGTCCGGACACAACCTGGCCTTCATCAACTGCCTGTACGTGGCGCCCGAGGCGCGCGGCCGCGGCGTGGGCGCGGGGCTGTTGGAGGCCGCGGAGCGCGAGGTGCGCGACCGTGCCGACGGCATGGCGGTGCTTGCCCGCTGGGCCGGCCCGGTTCTCCCGGCTCACTTCTTCATCGAGCTCGGTTACCAGCCCATCGGCAGCCGCCAGGGTGAGGCGCTGCTCAACAAGCCCTTCCGGCGCGCCGCCTCGCCCCACTTTCTCCCCGTGCGGGTACTCCCTCGCCCGTCCGAGGGGCGGATCCCGGTCGACTTCTTCCACTGCCCACAGTGTCCCTACTCCGGTTGGGTGCTGCATCAGCTCCAACGCGAGGGGCAGCTCACCGCTCCCGACATCGACCTGCGGCTGATCGACACCGGTGAGCGCGAAGCGGTCGAGCTGTGGGGCGTCGCCAATGGCGTCTACATCGACGGCCGCCCCTTCGGCTCGGTCCCGCTCAACCTGCTCGAGATCGAGCACGCGCTCACGCAGGCCCGCACCGCCCGCCTCGCCGCCTGATTGGCACGGCCCCGAAAGGGCAAGGAGAACTGCGATGGACACAACCGAGCAGCCTTCCTTCTGGCTGCGTGCCTATGGGCCGTATGAACCCAGCCCGGCGCTGGAAGGCACCCGCACGGTCGACGTCGCCATCATCGGCGGCGGATACACGGGCCTATCGACCGCCTTCAACCTGCGGAGCGACTCGCCCGGGGTGACGGTCGCCGTCCTGGAAGCCAGCGTCGTCGGCTTCGGCGCCAGCGGCCGCAATGGCGGCTTCAATATGACGCTGTTCGGACTCGAGCCGGCGGTCACCAAAGCCATCTTCGGGCAGCAGCGCACCGTCGAGGCGCACCGCTACATGGAGCGCGCCGTCGACTACGTGCGCGACCTGGTTGCCCGGCACCATCTGCAGTCGGACTACGAGCACCCGGGCTTCCTGCGCCTCGCCACCACACCTGGCTTCGTGCGCCGCATCCAGCACGACCTGGAGATCCTGACGCAGATGGGCATCACCGGCCTCGAGTGGTGGGACGCCAACCGCGTCCGGCAGGAGCTGAACTCGCCGTTGGCACTCGGCGCCTGGTGGGAACCTCGTTGCGGCTTGCTCGATCCGGCCAAACAGGTGCGCGAGCTCAGGCGCCTGGCGCTGGAATCGGGAGCCCTGGTCTTCGAGCGGACCCCCGTGCTATCCGTCGAGCGCGGGCAAGCGTTCACGCTGCACACGCCGCACGGGACGCTGACCGCCAATCGGGTCGTGTTCGCCACAAACGCCTACTCCCACCTGTTCCCCGAGCTGCGTAGCAAGGAGACCCCGGCCTTCACCCACATGGTCGTGACCGATCCCCTGACGGCAGAGCAGCTGGCATCCATTGGCTGGGCCAACCGCCAGGGGATCGAGGACGCCCGCAACTTCGTCCACTACCTGCGGCTGACCGCTGACCAGCGAATCGCCATCGGCGGCAGCGACGTTAGCCTGACCTTCGGCCGGGAGATGCAGGGCGACCTGAACCCACGCGTCTTCGCCGACCTCGAGCGCGACGTCGTGCGACTGTTCCCAGCCCTGAAAGGCATCCGCTTCGCCGATCGCTGGGGCGGCCCGGTAAGCGTCCCCATTGACATGGCGCCGGCCATCGGGTTTCTGGGCGACCGCCGGGCGATCTACTCGCTCGGTTGCGTCGGCCACGGCGTGTCGATGGCCCACCTGAACGGCCGAACCATCGCCGACTTGATCCTTGAGCGCGACACGGACCTGACCCGCGTCTGGTTTGTCGGCCGGCGGATGATCCCCTGGCCTCCCGAGCCTATCCGCTTCATCGCCGGGCACGCCATCCGCGGCTACATGCGCGCCGAGGATTGGGTCTACGAGCGCAAGCTCCCCAGGACGGTGTGAGTACGGCGCAAGCGCCGGGGAGCCAGAAGCCCGTCGTCTTCTGAGGCGGTTGTGATCCATCGGCCGGACTGGCGGCTTCTCGCTTTCGCCGCTCCGGGACGATAATCCCGCCCGTCACGTGCATAGGAAGGAAAACCATCATGCGTCGTCTGAAGACCGTCGTCACCCTAGGGTTTCTGGCCACTGTCATCGTGTCGGCGTGCGTCGCCCTGCCGACGATCGACGAGCAGGCCGTGGAGGGATCGGGCACGCTGGCGGAGGAGACCCGCCCGATCAGCGGCGTCACGGCCGTCGAGTTCTCGATGCCAGGGACGCTCCACATCGAGATCGGCGAGGCAGAGTCGCTGCGAGTCTCGGCCGAAGACAACTTGCTTCCCTTCATCGAGACCAACGCACGTGGGGGCGAGCTGGCCATCGAGACCTCTCCCAATGTGGATCTGCGCCCTCGCCAGCCGGTCGACTTCTACCTGACGATCACGGCGCTGGATTCCCTGGGCGTGTCCTCGTCAGGCGATGCGGAGGCGCAGGATCTCCAGGCAACGCACTTCTCGGTCACGATCTCAAGTTCCGGCAGCGTCGACATCGATAGCCTGCAGGCCGAGACCCTGGATGTCGAGATCACCAGTTCGGGGGGCCTGACCATCGGCGGCGGCGAAGTCCAGCGGCAGGAGATCATCCTCAGCAGCTCGGGCGAGTTCATGGCCAAGGAGATGCGGTCCAGCGAAGCGATCGTCCGGATTTCCAGCAGTGGCTCGGCCACCATCCGCGTCGAGGATTCCATCGACGGCGATCTGAGCAGCAGCGGCGGCGTGCTCTACCTCGGGTCGCCGCAGCTGAACGTCCGGACCAGCTCATCGGGCAAGGCCATCCAGATCGACAACTAGGGTCATCTTGGCAAGCGCAGGCCGGGAGAGGCGAACAGTCGCCGATCGGCGACTGCTTCCGCGAGTGCTATCAGGTGCGTTTGGGTCAGCCTGCGGCCCAGCCCGCGTGATCAGGGCGCAGCGGTTCCGGAAGGGATCTGGTCGAGCGGACGACTGCGGTCGGTCCCCAGCGCGCGGAGCAGGACAAGCGTCGGCGCGCGCCCGTCAATTCCGGTGGCGGTGGGTGGCGAACGGATGCCCACGAAGCTGCGAACAGGCTGCCCAGCAGGAGCGAAACGAGAAAACGGCGGTGGTTCGGCACGCAGTCACCCGTCGGGAGGGTTGTGGGGGAGGGTTGTGGGGGTGGGTTGCTCAATCATGCTTGTCAAAGGAAATACCGACTCAATTGCCCTCGTGCATGCTCAAGGCATGAGCCTGTGTGCCCGCGCGGCTACGGAGCACGGCATGCCTAACCTGCCAGCTCCTTGAGCATGTAGCTCTCTCCCAGCCGGTACCCAAGCCGCGCGTAGTAGCCGCGCGTCCCGAGCGCAGCGATCACCGCCAGGCGTCGGTAGCCGGCCTTCGCCGCCAGCGTTTCTGCTTCGCCCATCAGGCGCCGCCCGAGTCCGCTGTGCTGCGTCGCGCCATCCGGCTCCGCACCCAGTTCCAGCGACTCGCCGTAGACATGCACCTCGCGCACCAGGGCCGCCGCATGCAGGTCCGGGATCCCCATGTCCGGCGCCTCTTGGCCGGGCAGCGACAGCCGCAGGTAGCCGGCCAGCCTGTCTTCTCGCGTGACGTACGACAGGAAATGTTCGACGCCCGCGCCGGCCACGTACGCCAGGTCATCGAGATGCAGGCCTTCCGCCTCGATGCGACGGCCGCGCACTTCCCGGCAACGGATGCAGGCACACGCCTGCCCCCGCCGGCGCAACTCGGCTTGCACGTCGAGCCGCAGGCTGGTGCGCCGGCTGCCGGCGAGAACGTTGCCCGAGGGAATGTCGCGCACGATGCGGTTCACCCGGCAGTAGCGCGGGATGGTTGGCTTGAGGTCAGCGGTCAGCTCGATCAGTTGCTCGGTCGTGTAGGGTTGATACTCGCCTCGTCGCCAGGCTTCGGCCAGCCCGGCGCTGGCCAGCAGCTGACAGGGGTAGATCTTGATCTCATCCGGACGCAGGTCGGCGTCGCTCCACAGGCGGGCGAAGTCCTGCCGGTCGGAGGCGGGCGTCGCCCCCAGCAGGTTCGGCATCCAGTGCGCCACAACCTTGAGCCCCGCCGCCCTCAGGTAGGTCATGGCCTGCCGGGTCTCCGCGACACTGTGTCCGCGGTGGTTCAGCTCCAGGATCCGGTCATCCAGGCTCTGTACCCCGATCTGGACCTTGGTCACCCCGAGGTCGCGCAGCCGGCGCACCTCGACGGGCGTTATCCAGTCGGGGCGCGTCTCGATCACCAGCCCGACGTTGCGGTGTACCGCCGTCGCATTCGCCTGCTGCGCCATCGCCAGCGAGGTCGAGTCGAATCCATTCAAGGCGTCCAGGCAGCGCTGGACAAACCGGTTCTGGTAGTCCTCGGTGTAGGCACTCCATGTCCCGCCCAGGATCAGCAGTTCGACCTTGTCGGTTGGGTGGCCGATGGCGCTCAGCGCTTCGAGCCGAGAGGCGGTCTGGGCGAAGGGGTCAAAGCCGTGCTGGACCGCACGCCGAGCGCCGGGCTCGTCCGGCAGGTACGACTTGGGCATGCGAGCTTCAGTGGGGCAGAACAGGCAGTCGCCCGGGCACCCTGCCGGCTCGGTCAAGACCGTCACCGTCGTCACGCCCGACAGTGTGCGCACGGGTTTCATGCGAATGCGCCGCAGGAGTGCCGGGTCGTCGACCCAGGTGCCGTCTTCAATCAGCTGGCGGTAGGCGCGCACCAGGGCGTGCTTCCCGAGAAGACGGCCGTCGGAGAGGGGATGCCCGCGAACGGCGGCGTTGACCTCGGTTCCGGCACGCGCGGCCTCCAGGATCTCGCGGGCGCGCGCCAGCATCTCCGGGGAGACACGTCGGGCTTCCAGCCAGCTCAGGTCGCGCTTCATGGGTCGTATACTTCGGTCATGCACCCGGCCATCGCCGAACGTCTACGGCAGGTCAATCGCGAATTCTATCAGGCCTTTGCCGTGCCCTTCGCGCAGACCCGACGCCGGCTGCAGCCCGGCGCAGCGGAGGCCGTGCGGCGCCTGCCGCCTGAGGCGGCGGTCCTCGATCTCGGCTGCGGGTCAGGCGAAGTGTCCCGCGCCCTGGCACGCCGCGGCCACCGCGGCGCATACCTGGGGATCGACCAGTGCGCCGGCCTGCTGGACGAGGCGCAGCGCAACGGGCTGCCGCACGCAGGCTTCGCGCAGGCAGACCTCGCCGATCCCGAGTGGGCCCTCCTCACGCACCCGCCCTACACGCACGCGCTGGCCTTCGCCGTGCTTCACCATCTCCCCGGTGAGGCCCGGGCTCAGTTCCTTGCCGGAGTGCGTGCCGTGCTCGCCACCGACGGCGCCTTCCTGTTCTCCGTCTGGCAGTTCCAGAGCAGCGAGCGGCTGCGCCGCCGCATCGTGCCGTGGGAGACCCTTGGACTCGATGCATCGCAGGTGGACACAGGAGACGTCTTGATCGACTGGCGTCATGGCGGCCATGGTCTGCGCTACGTCCATGCTTTTGCGGAAGGTGAGCTGGAGGCCCTGGCGCGCCAGACCGGATTCCGCGGAGTGGAGAGCTACGAGGCCGACGGGCAGGGCGGACGGCTCGGGCGCTATTCCATCTGGGCGCCGGCGTGATCGCCGCCCGCGGGGGCCCTATCTTTGACATGCCTGAATCCGCATGGTAGAATGCGACGCGAAGGTCGGGGAGCCCTCGTGCCCGGAGGGATGGCCGAGTGGTCTAAGGCGGCTGTCTTGAAAACAGCTGTGGGGCAACCCACCGGGGGTTCGAATCCCTCTCCCTCCGCCAGACGTCACCGACGTGGAGGTGCGAGGCGAGAGAACCCAGCGTGGCCAGGTAGTCCCTGCAAGGGGAGGTGCCGGAGTGGCCGAACGGGGGCGCCTGCTAAGCGCTTGTCGGGGTTGTAAAGCCTCGACCGAGGGTTCGAATCCCTCCCTCCCCGCTATGGCGGCGCGACAGGCGCCGCGTGCTCGCCCTCGTAGCTCAGCTGGATAGAGCATTTGCTTGCGGAGCAAAGGGTCGCGCGTTCAAGTCGCGCCGAGGGCGCCAGGGCCGTTCCCCACTGCGGGGGACGGTCGCTTTTCTACCCGTGAGGTCTCCAGAGAGTCGCCCGCGAGCCTGCCAGCACGGCGGGTGCCCGGGCCGCGTGTGTGCCGCCCGGGGCACGGATCGGTGAAGAGCACACCCCGAATCGGAGTCACCCCCCACGGGGTGTTCGTCATCCCTCGCGCTCCCGGCCCAACCCGGCGCCGGGATTGGGTCACGGCTGGTACGGTTCGAGGTCGTACTCGAATCCGTCGCCTTCGATGATCCAGCCAGTCATCGCTCGGCCCTCAACCGTGGCCTCTACCTTCCAGAGGAAATACACCATGCTGCACACCGGCCCCTCCAGCACGTGCAGGACAGTGCCCGGATTCAGCACAACGATGATGTTGTCCGCAGGCACGGGGTCAGTGCGCAGACCGTTCGCGTGGCCTTCGGACGGGATGATGGCCTGTCCTCCGGCGGTCAAGCGAGACCAGCCATCCGAGCAATCGTCGGATGGGCCCGCGGTCGAGGTGACCGTGACCGGGATCAAAGTGGGCCGTATCAATGTCGGGACAGGCGTCACCAAGCCAGACACGGCCGGGCCCCGTCGAAGTTCAGGACGATCGCGGCCACGTCGTCCGCCAGGCAAGGGTCTACCACGAGGCCGGAGCTGTACATGGCTTCTTCGCTCAGTTCTCCGAAGGAACACCCGTTGCGCTCGAGAGCGTCGGCAACTGGTACTGGATCGCCGATGAGATCGAGGCCGCCGGCTGCATCCCGCTCCTCACCCACCCCGCCAAAGCCAAGGTGATGATGGGGCATGTCAACACCCGTGCCGGGTACCTTCGGCAAGACCGACGAGCTCGACGCCAACGGCCTGGAAACACTCCTTCGGATCGGGAGTCTACCCACCGTGTGGTTGCCCCCCTGCCGAAGTGAGGGACGAACGCGAGCTCCCCAGGACCAGGATGGCGCTGCGCAACATGCGCACAGCCCTCAAGAACCGCATCCACTCCACCTTGGCCAAGTACGCCCTATCCCCCGAAGACGGCGCTGAACTCTTCTCCAAGAAGGGGTAGGCCTGGCTCGCCCAAGCCATCGCCCGGTTGCCACCCGAGACCGCTCGCTGCCTGCAGCAGGAAGTCGAGCTGCTTGGGTCTTTCAACGAACAGATCCAGACCCTTGAAGCTCGTATCCGGGAGGCGATCGCCCTCACTCCCAATATGCAGCTCCTGAAGACTCTGCCTGGCATTGGAGACATCCTGGCCATCGTCATCGAGCGGGAGGTTGGCACTATCTCCCGCTTCCCCGGCTCGCAAACCTTCAGCAGCTACTCCGGAACTACACCCAGGGTCAACTCCAGCGGCGGCAAGACCCACCTCGGTCACATGCGAACCGAGTCCAACCAGTATCTCAAGTGGGCCTTCATCGAAGCCGGCAATGTCGTCGCCGCTCACCACGCCCAGCCCGGCTGGACTCAGAAGCATGTTTCCAAGATCTACCTGCGCACTCGCAACAAGAAGGGGCACTCGATCGCCGTCGGTGCCGTCGCCCGCCACCTCGCCGAGTCCGCTTTATGGATCCTGACCAAGAACGAGCACTACAGGGACCCGGAGACCGTCCCACCCAGACAGGGGTGAGCACGAGCCCAACATGTGCCAGCTCAGGCACGCGAGTTGATTGTGACACCCCTGCTGAAGGTGATCATGCCGCTTGACGGCGAATAGATGTTTCCGGTAGGACCGGCTCGATTGTGGCAGGCGACCTGGTGGCTCGCCCCTCACCACCTACCTGCTTCTTGACAACCGCAGCGCTTTCATAGATGTTGGGCGGCAGCGTCTATCCCCGGCTGGATGTCCTTGTCGGGCGACGCCTCGGTCAGCCCCTTGGTCTTCTTGGGAACAACATTGGCGTTCTGGATTTGTACTCCAGATAGGGTGCCCCGAAGCGCAGCTCTAGTTCTCGTTCTTCATACACCTTCACGAAGACAAGCAGGGCCGGTGCAAACAGGACGAGTACCCAGAGCACAAACAGCGCGGACTGAAACCAGATCCCCAAGGACAGGAGAAAGGCCAGAGTTGCAAGCACCATGGGATTGCGCGTCCAGGCATACAGCCAATCTACGGCAAGTTTCTTGGTGAGTGCAATCGCAAAGGGCGCACCGAGCCCTTTCAAGGCAAGGTTCACCACGGCCGAGAGTGCGGCCACCCCCGTGACAATGACCAACAGCATGCCGATTTCCACCGGTATTGGAAGCGTCCAGCCGGACCAGTCTTGATGAGTGGCTACCGCGCGAAGGATGGCGGTGCCAAGTAGAATCACCGCGGAATAGTGGACTAGCGTGGTTATCCAGGTGGCGCGGCCCGTTGTTGGCTGTCTATCAAGAGTCATCCTCCCGAGCCAAATGATTGGGAACACCAGCAACACCCCTCCCACAATGATGGATAGATTCACGGTATTCGAAAGCGGTTGATTGAGCGCCCACTGCCATGTAAGCAAGGTGAGCACCAAGAGGGCAATCCTAAGAGAAGACGATTCAAGGGCATGCTTCATGCCAACCTCCCGTGACCATTCTCGAGACCGCCCACCATGAGGATTATACGGCCCCCGCCACGATCCGTGACCAACACCATCCTAGGGTCTGATCGCTCAAGACTCAAGACATCAGAGGCAGATCACGGCCGCGCCTGGTTCCTGCCGCCCGGGGCGCGCAAGGGGCATCCCCCGCAATGCGGGACGCACCCCCAAGTCCGTACGGTGGAAGCCGCAGCCAACAACAGGAAGGCCCAGCAGCGGACGCTGGGCCATCACAACTCACGAATGCAGGAGCGGGCTACGGCAGGAAGCTGACCGGGTTCACCTTACCATACGCGTCACTCATCATCTCGAAGTGCACGTGCGGGCCGCTGCAGTTGCCGGTGCAGCCCATCCCGCCGACTACCCCGCCCTGAAACACGGCCTGACCGCAGCCAGCGTTGATGGCGCTCAGGTGCGCGTACAGCGTCTGCCAGCCATTGCCGTGGTCGATCACGATCACATAGCCGTAGCCCCAGTCATTCCAGCCGGAGTAGACGACCACGCCGGTGTCGGAGGCGTAGATCGGCGTGCCAATCGATCCACCCAGATCGATGGCCGGATGCGTGGACGGATCGTAGGTGTAGCCGGAAACCCACTTGGAGGCCGTCGGCCAGACGAAGGTACCCGTGCCGATCGGGCCATCGACCACCTGGCCGCAGGCGCCGGGGCCGAGGATCTTAGCCGATGCCGGATTCGACCGAGGGATGCGCGGCGTCTTCCATGTCGGCGTCTCCCGCTTGCCGCCCGGCACGACCAGCGCCATCCCGGCCTGGATCTTGATCGTGGCCGGATCCTCGGCCGGGTCAAACTGATTGCCCGGCCACTCCAGGATGTCCTTGACGTCGACGCCGTAGAATGTCGCCACGCGTTCCAGATTCTCGCCGTCGCTCCATTCGTGCAGCGCGCCGTCCACAGGCAGGATCCTCAGCTCCTGGCCCGGGCTTAGCGTGTGCGGGTCGCCCGACAAGGCATCCCAGTTGCCCCATAGGATCGTGGCTGGCTTGAGGCCGAACTTCTCCGAGATCCCGAACAGCGTGTCGCCGGCCTGGACCGCGTACTTGACGATCTCCATCCGCGGCCGCTCGGGCATCACCGTGTGGAGCTCGGTTGTCCGGGCCACCACGCCAAGGCTGCCGGTTGCCGGTTTGAAGATCGGGAGATCGGCCACCTTGAAGGTGCTCAGGACGGGGGTCGGCGTGGCGCTGACCGCCTGCGTGCCCTGGGTCAGGAACGGCGTCGCCGGCAGCGTGATCAAGCCGCTGCGAGCCGCCCAGACACCGACGGCGATGACCAGCAGCAGGGCGGCATGCGAGGCGTAGCGCGTCAACGTGTCCCGTAGCCCCCGCTGGCTGAGCTCGGCCCACACGTCACCCAACGTACGGCGGCGCGGCTGCCGACGCGAGGCGCCGTTGGGAACCTGAGGCTCGGATGGGGACGAGGGCATGGTCAACAAGCCTCCGGGGGCAGGCGGCGATAATACCAGCCGCCCACCGGGCGGTCAAGCAAGATTCTGTCAACTACGGCAGGACGAACCAGGGGTTGATGAAGCCGCCATTGCTGCGCACTTCGAAATGCAGATGTGCGCCGGTCGAATTGCCGGTCGATCCGCTGTACCCGATCGTCTGGCCCCCGCCGATCGATTGGCCGCAGGTGACCGTGACGTTGCTCATGTGGGCGTAGAGCGTCTGGTAGCCGTTGCCGTGGTCGATCATGACCATATTGCCGTAGCCGCCGCCGGACCAGCCGGCGTACACGACGGCGCCGGAGTCCGAAGCCCACAGGAGCGCGCCCTCTCCGGCGGCGATGTCGATCGCCAGGTGGCCCGACCAGTAGTCGTTCCCCGACAGGTAGTGGTTGGCGGCGGGCCAGATGAAAGCTCCGGAGCCGACCGCCCCGCCCGAGAAATCGCCGGAGCATCCGCCCGAGCCAAAGGCGGCGCCCACGCCGGCGTTGCCGCGCGAGATGATCGGGACGAGCCATTGGCGGAACTCGCGCTTGCCGCCCGGAACAACCAGCACGAAGCCATCGCCGACCGCCGGCTCCACCGGATCGATGGCGTTGCCCGGCCAGTCGACGATCTCACGCGGATCGACCTTGAAGGTCGCCGCCACGGAGTCGAGCGTGTCGCCGGACTTCCACTCGTACAGCACCCCATCAATGGGCAGGATGTTCAGGTCCAGCCCGGGCTGCAGCATGTCGGGGTCGTCGTTGAGCGTGTCGTAGTTGCCCCACAGGATCGACTCGGGCTCGAGATCGAACTTCTTGGCAATGGCGAAGACTGAATCCCCGCGCTGGACGGTGTAGCGCAGAACCTCGACCCGGGGTCGCAGCGGGCTCTCCGTCTTGGGGTTCGCCCGCCGAGTGACTTCCGAGCCTTTGACCTGCGGATCAAAGATCGGTATGTCGGACGGCGAGAGGGGCGTGGCGGGGGCGATCGTCGCCGGCGCGGCCGCTCCACCCGCTTCCAGGCGAGCGTTCAGAAACGTCATCCAGCCAGCCGCGGCCAGGCCGGCCGCCACCAGGGCGGCTGGGATCCAGGCTCGCGCACGCCGCAGGTCGGGGGACACGCCCAGGCTCCTAGAACGACTCGGTCTTGAGCGTCTCGAGGAAGTCCTCGTTGTTGTCCGTCTGGGCCATGCGGGTGATGATCGCCTCGGTGGCGTTGGTGATGTCCATGCCGGCGCCGTTGGGCGGCGGGGTGATCATCTGGGAGAACATGCGCCGCATGAGCCAGACCCGGGCGGTGATGTCGGGGCCCAGCAGCAGTTCCTCGCGGCGGGTCGACGAGCGCTCGATGTCGTAGGCCGGGAAGATGCGTCGCTCCTGCAGCCGCCGCGACAGCAACAGCTCCAGGTTGCCAGTGCCCTTGAATTCCTCGTAGACCACGTCGTCCATGCGCGAGCCGGTGTCGACCAGGCAGGTGGCGATGATGGTCAGTGAGCCGCCTTCCTCGATGTTGCGCGCCGCTCCGAAGAAGCGCTTGGGCGGATACAGGGCGGCCGGATCGAGACCGCCGGACAGCGTCCGCCCGGAAGGGGTGACCAACAGGTTGTAGGCTCGTGACAGGCGGGTGATCGAGTCGAGCAGGATGGCGACGTCGCGGCCGCACTCGACCAGGCGCTTGGCGCGCTCGATGGCCATCTCGGCGGCACGCACGTGCGACGACACAGGCTCGTCGAAGGTGGAGGCGATGACCTCGGCATCCACCGAGCGGTCCATATCGGTCACCTCTTCGGGGCGTTCGCCGATCAGTGCGACCATCAGATGGACTTTGGGGTAGTTGGTCGAAATGGCGTTGGCGATATGCTTGAGGACGGTCGTCTTGCCCGCCTTGGGTGGAGAGACGATCAGCCCGCGCTGGCCCTTGCCGATCGGCGCCACCAGGTTGAGCAGCCGGGTGGACAGCGTGAATCGGTCGGTCTCCAGGTCGAAGCGCTCGAGGGGGAAGATCGGCGTCAGCTCCTCAAACTTGGGGCGGTTCTTGGCTTCTTCCGGGTCGAGTCCGTTGATCGACTCGACGCGCAGCAGCCCGAAGTACTTCTCGGTTTCCTTCGGCGGGCGGATCTGCCCGATGACCATGTCGCCGGTGCGCAGGCTGAAGCGCCGAATCTGCGACTGAGAGACGTAGATATCATTCGGGCCCGGCAGGTAGTGCTCGGCGCGCAGGAAGCCCATGCCTTCGTTCATGATTTCAAGCACGCCGCCGCGCAGCTCGAGCCCCTGTCGCTCCGCCTCAGCCTGCATGATGCGCACGATCAGATCTTCCTTCTTCATGCGGCCGGCGGACTGCACGTTGAGTTCCTTCGACATGGCGCGCAGGTCGGACAGGGTCATGGCTTCCAGTTCGCTGATATTCATGCAGCAACTCCCTGCAAGGGATTGAGCTTGTTCCGGTTGCGCCGGATCGGTCCGGGTCAACCTGGAAACACAGACAAGCTAGGATGGGTCAACGCGACGTTTGATTGGCAATCTGGGGAGATTCAGCCCAGCGGGCTCGGTGTGCTGGAGACAGAGTATACCACTCCGCGGTTCGGCAGGCAAGCCGCTTGGCGGCTGTCAACCCCCTCCGATGACCGCTGCCAGGTAGTACCCCAGCACGCCGGCCCACAGCCAGGAATCCAGCCGGTCGAGCGCGCCTCCGTGCCCCGGGAGCAGGTTGCCCGAGTCTTTGACCTGCAGTTGGCGTTTGATCATGCTGATCCCGACGTCGCCCAGGGGCGAGAGCACGGCGATCACCGTGCCGCATACCAGTCCGCTCCATGGCCCCAGGGCAGACGCCGGCCCGGCGCCCAGGCTCCACAGCGCCCCCAGCCCCATTCCGGAGGCGGCGCCGGCGGCCACGCCGGCCCAGTAGCCCTCCCAGCTCTTCTTGGGGCTGAGGCGGGGCGCCATCTTGTGACGCCCGAACCTCCGTCCGATCGAGTAGGCGGCCGAATCGGCCAGCCACACGCTTGGCAATGCCGTCAGGGCCCACCATTCGCCGTCGGGCAGGTCCCGCAGGGAGATCAGGAACGCGCCGATCCAACCCAGGTACAACGCACCACCGAGCGTCAGCGCGAAATCGGTGCCCGAGGACGGGGCGCCGCGCTCGTAGTCGATCAGATGCCAGGTCATCCCCAGCAGGCACAAAGCGGTGAGCAGCTCCGGTGTGGCGGCGAAGCCGCTCAGGGCGCGCGCCCCGGTCAGCGCCAGGACCGCGCCGACAACCAGGATCATCGATGGCCGCTGGCCAGCCCGGCGGAACAGCAGGACGTACTCGGCGGCGGACAGGCCCAGCACCAGGCCGATGGCCAGGGCGTAGACCCAGCCACCGATGCCGATCACCCACAACACAACGGGGAGCAGCAGGACGGCGAGCGCAATGCGGTCGCGAAACATGTCAGGCCGAAGGGGCTGCATCCGGAACTCCGCCGAAGCGGCGCTCACGGCGTGCGTACTCGACCAGCGCCGCCAGCAACTCGTCCCGCCCGAAGTCGGGCCACAACGTCGGGGTGACATACCATTCGGCGTAGGCCGCCTGCCAGATCAGGAAGTTGCTGGTGCGCAACTCGCCCGATGTGCGCACCACCAGGTCGGGGTCCGGGGAACCGGCGGTGAACAGGTGGCGGCTGATGAGCGCCTCGTCGACCTCCTCGGGCAGGGCCCCCTGCCGCAGGATCTGCTGCAGCGCATGCACGATCTCGTCCCGCCCGCCGTAGTTCCAGGCGATGTTCAGCACCAGCTTCCGGTTGTCGCGGGTCAGGTCGATCGCCTTCTGCACCTTGACCTGCAACGCCGGGTCGAGTCGTTCCAGGCGGCCGATGTGCCGCAGACACACGCCGTTGCGGTTGAGTTCCACGAGCTCGCGATCGATGACCTCGTCCAGGATGTTGAGCAGGCCGCGAACCTCATCCGGGGGCCGGCTCCAGTTCTCGGTCGAGAAGGCGTAGATCGTAAGGTAGCCGATGCCGAACTCGACGGCGGCCTCGATCACGCGGCGCAGGTTATCCACGCCGGCGCGGTGGCCGGCCAGCCGCGGCAGGCCGCGCGCTCGCGCCCACCGGCCGTTGCCGTCCATGATGATGGCTACGTGGGGCGGAATGCGCTCAGGAAGTTGGGGGTTCTTCGCGCCGGCCATGGCTGCGCCCGCCATTCATCAGACCTCGAGCACCTCGGCCTCTTTCCGCTTGCTGGCATCGCCGATCGCCTCGATGATCTTGTCGGTCAGCTTCTGCAGGCTCTCCTCGCCGCGCTCGAGGTCGTCTTCGGAAATGACCTTCTCGCGTTCGAACTCGCGCAGGTCGTTGTGCACGTCGCGGCGAACGTTGCGCACCGCCACGCGCGCTTCCTCGGAGCGGTTGTGGACCACCCGCACCAGTTCGTGCCGCCGCTGCTCGGTGAGCGGCGGGATGTTAAGCCGGATCATCTTGCCGTCGTTGTTGGGCGTCAGCCCGAGGTCGGAAGCCTGGATGGCGCGCTCGATGTCCTTCAGGCTGGCAGGATCGAACGGCCGGATCACCAGCTGCCGCGGCTCGGGCACGCTGATCGTCGCCAACTGTATCAAGGGTGTGGGCGTCCCGTAGTACTCGATCGGCAGGCGTTCGATCAGCACCGGCGATGCGCGTCCGGTGCGGATGCCAGACAAGTCATCATCCAGGGCACGCAGGGCCCCTTTCATGCGGGTCTCGGCCTCGGCCAAGGCGTCATTGACCATCCGCGGCCCTCCTTGGTGGTTTCAGGCGGAAGCTCCTGCCCGGGTACTAGGATAGCGCAGAATGCGGGATTCGGCGAAGCCCCGGCCCGGTGGATGCTGGCTACGCCTGGCTGCTGATGATCGTGCCGATCTCCCGCCCGGTGACGGCGTCGGTCAGGGCGTTCTCCTGCCACATGTTGAGCACAAGGATCGGCAGCGCGTTGTCCATGCACAGCGAGATGGCCGTGCTGTCCATCACCTGCAGCCTGCGGTTGAGGGCATCGATGTAGCTCAGCCGGGTAAAACGCTTAGCGTTCAGGTCCTTCTGCGGATCGCTGTCGTAGACGCCGTCGACCTTCGTGGCCTTGATCACGATATTGGCGCCGATCTCCATGGCCCGCAGGGCCGCGGCGGTGTCGGTCGAGAAGTACGGATTGCCGGTGCCGCCGCCCAGGATGACGACACGGTCCTTCTCCAGGTGGCGGATGGCCCGGCGGCGGATGTAGGGCTCGGCGACAGCCCGCATCTCGACCGCCGACATGACGCGTGTGACGGTCCCGCCGCGCTCCAGGGCGTCCATCAGCGCCATCGAGTTCATCACCGTGGCCAACATACCCATATAGTCGGCGGTGGCGCGCTCCATGCCGCGCAGGATCCCCTCACGCCCGCGCCACAGGTTCCCGGCGCCGATGACGATCGCCATCTGGACGCCCAGGTTGCGAACCTCGAGAACCTTGGCGGCCACCTCGTCGGCGCGCTGCGGATCGATGCCGAAACCCTGCGGGCCAGCCAGGGTCTCGCCGCCCAGTTTGAGCAAGACACGCTTGTAGATGGGTTCGTTCATGTTCCCCCCGGCAGGCTGCAGGAACACAGCGGGCCAACCCTGGGTTGGCCCGCTCGGCTCACTCGATCTCCTCGCCCACTGCCCAGCGGGCGAAGCGCCGGACGACGATGTTCTCCCCCGTGGAGGCAACGGCCTCCTTCAGCAGGTCGCCGACCTTCTTCTCATCATCGCGAATGTAGACCTGGCTCAGCAGGCAGCGTTCGCCGTAGAACTTGTCCAGCCGGCCCTCGATGATCTTGTCGATGACCTTCTCCGGCTTGCCCTCCGCCACCGCCTGGGCCCGCGCCTTCTCGCGCTCGGCCTCCAGCACGGCGGCCGGGATATCGTCGGGCTGGACGTAGTGCGGCGACGACGCCGCCACCTGCAGGGCGAGCTCGTGGGCAAAGGTGCGGAATTCCTTCGTCCGGGCGACGAAGTCGGTCTCGCAGTTGAGCTCGACCATCACCCCCACACGGCCGTCACCGTGGCTGTACAGCTCGACCACGCCGTTCGACGTGGCCCGGTCGGCGCGCTTGGCGGCGAGGGCCAGGCCTTTCTCACGCAGCGAGGCCGCCGCTTTCTCCATGTCGCCCCCACAGGCCTCGAGAGCCTTGCGGCAGTCGAGCACCCCGGCGCCCGTGGCCTCGCGCAGTTCCTTGATCTGTGCAGCGCTGATCGTCATGGTTCCTGAGATCCCTCGTTCTCGATGGCGTGGGCCGGCGGCTGTCAAGCGGCCGGCGGCTCGGCCGGGGGCTCGGCCGGGGGCTTCGTCGCGCCCAGGGCCTGCAGCTGCTCCTCGTCGTACGCCCCGCTCTGCAGCTTGGCCAGGGTGGCGGCGCCGAGCAGCTCGGTGTCATCGATGACCTGCTCGGGGACCACCTTCTTGCGCTCCTGCCGGCCGCCGGTCGTCTCGGATGTCTCTTCCTGCTCGTCCTTGCGCAAGGCCTTGCCCTCGAGGACGGCGTCGGCGACCTTGGCCGCCAGGAGCTTGATGGCCCGGATGGCATCGTCGTTCGACGGGATGACGTAGTCGATCCCGCCGGGATCGCAGTTGGTGTCGACCAGGGCGATGACCGGCAGGTCCAGAAGGTTGGCCTCATGCACTGCGGCTTCCTCGCGGCGCACGTCGACCACGAAGAGCAGCTTGGGCACGTTGCGCATCTCGCGGATGCCCCCCAGCCGCTCCTGCAGGCGCTCGATCTCGCGCCCGATCATCAGGGCTTCCTTCTTGGTCAGCCGCTCGAGCTCGCCGCTGTCGCGTCGGCGCTCCAACTCGGTCAGCTCGTCGATGCGGCTCCGGATCGTGCGCCAGTTGGTCAGCGTGCCGCCCAGCCAGCGGGCGTTGACGTACGGCATCCCGCAGCGATCGGCCTCGGCCTGGATGGTCTCCTGGGCCTGGCGCTTGGTGCCGACGAACAGGAGCGTGCCCCCGGAGGCGACCGTGTCGCGGATCAGCCCGTAGGCGTGCTCCAGCGCGTTCAGCGTCTGCTGCAGGTCGATGATGTGGATGCCGTTGCGTTCGGTGAAGATGTACGGTCTCATCCGGGGATTCCACTTGCGAGTGCGGTGCCCGAAGTGCACCCCGGTCTCGAGAAGCGCCTTCATGCTGATAACGGCCATGGGGAACGAACCTCCTTCGCGTTGACCCTCCGCGCCGTTCATCCTGGGCGGGAACCGGTTGGCCAACCGGCACGCCCCTCCCAGTCCCGACGCGTGTGAGATATGCCCCAGTGGGGCAGAAGTCTCCCGCCGCAGAGCGGCGGGAGCCAGGGAAGATCATACCATGCCGGGCGGAATTCGTCAAAGCGGGGCGCGGACCCAGGGAGATCGACACCCTCCGATTGAGCCTGGGGTTTGCAGGCTGAGGACGACCTGACAGGTGGCACAGCCACCTGTCAGGTCGTTTCGGTTTCCCGCTTCCCACTTGCCCGGGTTGACCCAGGGCGCCGGCGCGGCGGATGGAACGGATCGCCGCCGGACTAGGCCGAGGCTTTGGCCTGCACGCGTCGCAAGAAGCGATCGACGTCGATCACCGCCCGCTTGTGCTCCCCCTCCCCGACCTTCTCGGCCGGATCCCAAACTTCGACCTGGAAGGTGATCACGCGTTCGTTGACGTCGACCACCTCGGCCCGGCAGCGTACCGTCTGCCCCACCGGGGTGGCCGCCAGGTGGCGCACGTTCAGGCTGACGCCCACGGTCGATTCGCCCGGCGCGAGGTAGGGCTCGACCATCGTGCGGCACACTTCCTCCATGAACATCACCATGCAGGGGGTGGCATACACTCGCAAGGTGCCGCTGCCCACATGGGCGGCCGTTAGCGCCTCGACCACCATCTGGCTCGACTCGGCCACCAGGCCGGACTTCAAGGCTTCCAGACTCATGCCTCATCCCCGTTGTCGTCGTCCGGCTCACCCATGGCCACGGCGACGGCAACAGCATGCTCGTGGGTATGGCTCAGGCTGATGCTCCAGTGGGTCAGTCCCAGCCCGCGGGCCACGCGGCGGGCATCGCCATGCAGCTTCAGCTTGGGCTCCCGCCGCTCTCCAGCGAGGATCTCGATCTCGCGCCAACCCACATCGCCGATTCCCGTGCCCAGCGCCTTGGCCACGGCTTCCTTGGCCGCGAAGCGTGCTGCCAGCGCCGTCGTCCGGCCGTTGGAATCGATCAACTCCTGCTGCGTGAAGAAGCGCTCGAAGAAGCGGTGGCCATGCCGCAGGATTGCCTGGTCGATGCGCTCGACCTCGATCATGTCGACGCCGGATCGCAGCATGGCTATCCCCCGGCTGTGTCCGGCCCGGCGACGGCGATCGCCATCAGGTCGGGGTCTAGAAAGCGACGGGAGGTGGCCTGGATCTGCTCCCGGCTGACTGAGGCCACCAGTCCGGGGTAGCGCTGGTAGAAGTCGAGGCCAAGGCGGAAGCGCTCCATGTTGACCAGCGCTCCGGCGACGCCCTCGTTGGATTCCATCTGCAGGGGCAGCCGGCCGATGAAGTTGGCCTGGTTGTCGGACAGCTCCTGCGGCGTGACGCCGCCTCGGACGAAGCGCCCGATTTCCTTGCGGATCAGATCCAGCGCGCGTTCGACGTTGCCCGGCGCCACACCCGTCATCACCTGCCACGGCCCCGGCCCCGGTCCACCGGTGAGCGAGCTTGCGACGGAGTAGGCCAGACCGGCGTCCTTGCGCACCACTTCCCCGAGCCGGCCCATGAAGCCAAAGCGGCCGAGGATGCTGTTGGCCAGCGCCGCCACCAAGTAGTCCGGATCGAAGCGGCTCGGGCCGACGCTGCCAATGACCAGGTCGCTCTGACTCTTGCCGGGCAACACCTGGTCGCGGCGCACGATTCCAGACAGCCCTTGGATAGAGGGAAGATCGATCTGCTGCGGTTGACCGGGGTTGCACCAATCACCCAGGATAGCCTCCACAGCGTCAAGCGCCTCGGTCGCTCGTACTGCGCCGACGACGGCCAGCAGCATATGCCCCGGCCCGTAGGCTCGGCGGTGGAATGCATAGACATCGGCCTCGGTCAGCTCCGAGACCGTCTCACGGTAGCCATCGGTTGGCCGAGCATAGGGATGATCCCCGTACAGCAGTTCATCAAAGGCCAACTGCGAGACCGAGCCGGTATCCTGATCGCGGATCGAGAGCGAGGTGAGCTTCTCCGCCCGCAGCCGATCGATCTGCGCCTTGGGGAAGGCCGGCTGACGCAGGACCTCATTGACCAGATCCAGCAGCACTCGCAGGTCCTCGGCCAGCGACTTGCCGCGGAAGGACGTGGTGTGCGTGCCGGCGCCGAAGCTCAGTCCGGCGCCAATCGATTCGATCGTCTCGTAGATGCGCTCGAACGGCCAGGAGGCCGTGCCGCGCATCAGCGCCGAGGCGGTCAGGTCGGCCAGCCCGGCCTGCGGGCGCGGTTCGCCAAGCGCCCCGACGGCCAGTGAGCCCGAGAGAACGACGGACGGGCTGGAGAAGTTCTCGCGCGCCAGAGCGATCACGCCGTTGGTCAGCACCCGGCGTTGGATCGTCTCGGGGCCGGGCAGCGAGCGGATGTCCAGCTTCGGGAGGCGACGCCGGGACTCAGCCATCTCCGCGCTCCCCGTTCGGCCGGTAGATGCCGACCACCCGGTTGGAGGGCGTCAGGTACTTCTGGGCCACCGTGTGCACTTCGTTCGGCGTTACCCGGGCGATCCGCTCTAGGTAGGTCTCGAACCACCCGTAGTCGGCGAAGATCTCACTGTAGCCCAGCCAGAACGCCTGGTTGGTGATGCTCTCGCTGCCGTAGGCAAACAGCGCCCGAGCCTGCTTGATCGCCTTGGCCACTTCATCGGCGCTGATCGGGGAATCGAGCAACCGGGCGACCTCGTCATCGAATGCCTGCAGCGTTTGTTCCGGCGTGCGGTCGGGTCGCACGGTAGCCTGAACCGAATACAGGTACGGATCGATCGTAGCCGACAGCCCGCCCCCGATCGAGGCCGCCAGCTCTTGTTCCACCAATGCCTTGTACAGCCGCGAGGTCTTGTTGGAGATTCCGCCGCCGAACAGGTTCAGGCTGGAAGCACCGGCCAGCGCGCTGTCGAGCACGCTCAGCGCAAAGAAATCCTCATGGCTGGCCGCGGGCACATGGTAGGAGCTTTCCAGGTAGGGCGTCTCGCCCGGGCCCTCGACCACGACTCGCTTCTCGCCCCGCTGCTCCGGCTCTGCCGGGATCGGCGGCCTGCTCTCACCTCGGTTGGCTGAGAGGTTGCCGAACAATTCCCGTATGTGAGCCAGCATCGACCGGGTGTTGAAGTCCCCGGCGACGGCCAGGATCGCGTTGTTCGGCACATAGTACGTCCGGTAGTGCTTGTACAAGTCATCCCGCGTCATCGTCTCCAGATCGGCCATGTGGCCGATGATCTCATGGTGGTACGGGTGGACGCGGAAGGCAGCCGCCTGGATCTCTTCAGCCAGGCGAAAGGTCGGCTCATTCTCGTTCCCCTGGCGCTCGGAGATCACCACCGTGCGCTCCGACTCGAACTCCCCCGGCTCGAACAGACTGTGGACCATGCGGTCGGCCTCGAGGCGCAGTCCGAGATCAATGCTTCCGGCCGGCAGGGTCTCGTAGTAGGCCGTCCAATCCAGCGAGGTCATGGCATTCCAGGACCCGCCGACGCGCGAGATGGCCTTGTCCAGCAGCCCAACGGGAAACTTGGGGGTGCCCTTGAACTGCATGTGCTCGACAAGGTGGGAGGCGCCGGTGATGCCCGGGCGCTCGTTGCGCGACCCGACGCGGTACCACACCCAGGCGCTGATCAGCGGCGCCGAGTGGATCTCCTTCAGGCGGACCTCCAGCCCGTTGCGAAGCCGGGTGCGCAGGACGCCTCCGCTCACGCCCTGGCCTTCTCCGGGGTCCGGTCGTAACCCCGCCCCACGCCGCGGTAGTGAAAGCCAAAGGCTGCCATCTCGTCCGGATCGTAGATGTTGCGTCCGTCGACGATGATCGGCCGACGCATCCGGTCGTGCAGGCGCTGGAGATCCAGGTTCTTGAATTCGTTCCACTCCGTGCACACGATCACGGCGTCGCATCCGTCGGCCAGGTCGTAGGCGTCGGCAGCCATGTGGACGCCTGGCAGCAGGCCTTCGGCACGCGGCATACCGACCGGGTCATAGGCACGGACGGACGCACCATCGGCCTGCAGCTTGCGGGCGATCTCAAGCGCTGGGGCCTCGCGCAGGTCGTCGGTGTTGGGCTTGAAGGTCAGGCCGAGCAGTCCGACGGTCTTGCCGCCCAGTCCACCCAGGAGGTTCTGGGCGCGTTCGACAATTCGCCTGCGGCTGTCCGCGTTGATGTCCATCACCGCCTGAAGCAGCTGCGGGTGGCGCCCCTTCTCAGCGGCCATGTACGCCAGCGCCTTCACGTCCTTGGGGAAACACGAGCCGCCGTAGCCGAGGCCGGCCTCGAGGAAGGCGCGTCCGATGCGCGGATCGTAGCCCATGCCGGTGGCCACTTCCTTGATATCGGCGCCTAGAGCCTCGCAGACGTTGGCGATCTCGTTAATGAAGGAGATCTTCGTCGCCAGGAAGGCGTTGGAGGCGTACTTGATCATCTCCGCCGTGCGCAGGTCGGTGATGACGATTGGCGCCCGCAGCGGCAAGTGGAGCTGGGCGACCTTCTCGGCGGCCTCGGCATCGAGCGATCCGAGCACGGTGCGGGCGGGGTTCATGAAGTCCTGGATGGCAGACCCCTCGCGCAGGAACTCGGGGCACGAGACGACGGCGAAGGGTATCGGTTTCGGCTGGGTGCCGCGCAGGATGTCGGCGACCCAGTCCCCGGTACCCACGGGTACGGTCGACTTGTTGACGATCACCAGCGGGTGGTCCATGGCGCTGGCGATGGACTGGGCCACAGCCTGTACGTGCTGGAGGTCGGCCTCGCCGTCGACGCCCGACGGCGTCCCAACGGCAATGAAGACGAACTCGGCTGATCGCAGGGCTTCGGCATACGAGGTGGTGAACTGCAGGCGCCCGGAGCGGACGTTGCGCTCCACCAATTCCTCTAGCCCGGGCTCGTAGATTGGCATCTCGCCCCGCAGAAGGCCGGCGATGCGCCCGGCGTCGATGTCCAGGGCCACGACCCGGTTGCCAAGGTCCGCGAAGCAGGCGCCAGTGACCAGCCCGACATAGCCGACGCCGACGACGGCGATTTCCTTCACAAGTCCTCCTCCGAGAGCGCCGATGGGGCCGAATCGCGGAAATGATACCATGCCTTGTTTCCGACCTTTTAGCTCGCAAAAGGTCATGCTCCCCCCGTGACACTCCTCACTTGCCGTAATTCCGACCTGCGGCGTAGACTATTGGGTGAACTTGACAACTCTTGTCTATTAGGCCAAGGAAGTTGGCCACCGGGGGAGGACTCATGCAGATCACACGCCAAGCCGACTATGCCGTTCGGGCCGTCCTCTACCTGGCTAAGCAGGGCGAGACCGGGCGCGCGCCGACGAGCCGCATTGCGCAGGAGATGCACATCCCACCCTCCTTCCTGGCCAAGATCGTCTCCCAACTGTCCGTGGCCGGCGTCGTGCAGACCTCGCGCGGGGCGCGGGGCGGCGTGTCGTTGGCTCGCGCGCCCAAGGATATCAACCTGCTTGAGGTGATCGAGGCCATCGACGGCCCGATCACGCTCAACGAGTGTGTTCCCGACCGGAGCGCCTGCGTCTTCGGCGATGACTGCCCGGTCCACGACATCTGGTGCGAGACCCAGACTAAGCTCGTCGAGCAGTTGGGCAAGGCCAACTTCGGCGCTCTGCTTCACAAGAACGGCCGCCCCTCCTAAACCGTGCAGGTTCTACCGTGACCGGCGCCGGCGTCCTACCCCGACCTCGGGGGGATTGTCCGGCGCCTTTGTCTCTGCCAGACTGGCGGTAAGCGTGGAGGTGCCATGACCAGCGGGATCCCGGTCACCCGGGGCTGGGTCTTTGTCCTCAAGACCGGCGAGGTCGTGATCGACTGGGCCGATGGGCGGGTCCAGGACATCATGACCGGCGATTTCATGACTTGCGACGAGAAGGACTACGGGCGCCCGGTGCAGGATACCGACCTTGAGATGCTGCGGAACAACGGCCGGGTCGATTCCTACGATGCCCGCACCGTCTACCTGCGGCCGCTGCCCGAGCCACCGCGGGCCACCATCGACTGACAACGAATCGCACCTGCCCGACAGGCTGCTTCCGGTCCCCGTACGGGGACCGCTTGCTTGCCAAGCGCGCCGCAGGCGCGGCCGGGCTTGGACTGAGTGCCGCCACAGCCTATAATCCAGGCGTTCGCCAGGGAGGGGAGCATGAATGTAGCCGAGGCCATCCGGTCCAAGCGGGCGATCCGTCGCTTTGCCGCCACACCTCTCCCGGAGGAGGTCCTGCAGCGCATCCTGCGCTCCGGCCGCCGGGCGCAGTCATCCAAGAACACCCAGCCCTGGCAGTTCATCGTTGTCCGCGATCCAGAACGACTGCGGGCGCTCGCCCGCCTGGGGCCGTATGCCGATCACCTTGCCGGCGCGCCGGTGGGTGTGATCGTCATCACTCCGGATCCGAGGCAGCGCTGGTCGATCCTGTTCGATGCCGGACAGGCCGCGGCGTACATGCAGCTGGCGGCGTGGGAAGAAGGCGTCGGCTCTTGCCTAGCGACCATCTACGCCATCGACGAAGCACGCGATCTGCTCAACTTCCCGCCCGACTGGGTCGCCCATGTCGGACTTTCGCTCGGCTACCCTGCCGATCCGTCCGAGATGACCCGCCCGCCGCGCAGCGGAGGCCGCAAGTCGGTAGACGATATGTTTCACCTGGAGGAGTGGGGCCGGAAGGCCTGAGCGCTACGCCCGCGGGTTTGCCTCCGGGAGGGCGCCCAGGTTGTCCGTCGGCGATGCGTCCAGCGGCATCGCGCAGTCCGGGCCCGACTCACACTGCAATCCCTTCCCTCACCGGGCGCGCCTGCTGATCCCTTTCCTTAGGAGTGTGGCATGCCGACACCCCGAATCGTCCGCTCCCCGCGCGGCGCCCAGCGAACCTGCAAGAACTGGCTGATCGAAGCCGCCTACCGCATGATCCAGAACAACCTCGATCCGGAAGTGGCAGAACGTCCCCAGGACCTGGTCGTGTACGGCGGGCGCGGCCAGGCGGCGCGCAACTGGGAGTGCTTCGACGCCATCCTGGACTCGCTTCGCCGACTCGAACCGGATGAGACGCTCCTGGTGCAGTCGGGCAAGCCGGTGGCGGTGTTCCGCACCCACCCGGACGCGCCGCGGGTCCTGATCGCCAACTCCAACCTGGTCCCGCACTGGGCGACGCAGGCGCACTTCGACACGCTGGCCGCGCGCGGGCTGATGATGTACGGCCAGATGACCGCCGGTTCGTGGATCTACATCGGCACCCAGGGGATCCTGCAGGGGACGTATGAGACGCTGGGGTCCCTCGCCCGCCTGCGCGGCTGGCCGTCGCTGGAAGGCAAGTTCGTCTTGACCGCCGGCCTCGGCGGCATGGGCGGCGCGCAGCCGCTGGCCATCACCATGAACGGCGGCGTCGGCTTGATCGTGGAGGTCGACCCGGCCCGCGCGCTGCGGCGGCTGGAGACGGGCTACGTCGACCGGGTTGTCGACACGCTCGAGGAGGCGATGACGCTGGTCGATGAGGCGCGCCAGGCCCGGCGCCCTCTTTCGGTAGGGCTGATCGGCAACGCCGCCGACGTCTATCCCGAGCTGGTCGTGCGCGGCGTCATCCCCGACGTCGTCACCGACCAGACGCCGGCGCATGACGTCCAGATGTATGTACCCCACGGACTGAGCGTGGCGCAGGCCGATGCGCTCCGCCTGGGCAACCCGCCCGAGTACGAGCGGCGCTCGATGCAGTCGATGGCGCGGCACGTGCAGGCGATGCTGGCGCTGCGGCGCGCCGGCGCCGAGGTCTTCGACTACGGAAACAACCTGCGCCAGCGCGCCTTCGACGCCGGCGTCCCGGACGCCTTCGAGTTCCCCGGTTTCGTCCCGGCCTACATCCGGCCGCTGTTCTGCGAAGGCAAAGGCCCCTTCCGCTGGGTGGCGCTCTCGGGCGATCCGGAGGACATCTACCGCACCGATGCGGCCGTGCTCGATCTGTTCCCGCAGGACGGTCACCTGCGCCGCTGGCTGACGATGGCGCGGGAGAAGATTCAGTTCCAGGGCTTGCCGGCGCGCATCTGCTGGCTTGGCTACGGCGAGCGCGCCCGCGCTGGACTGCGGTTCAACGAGATGGTCGCCCGCGGCGAGGTCCAGGCGCCGATCGTCATCGGGCGCGATCACCTGGACGCCGGCTCGGTCGCTTCCCCCAACCGGGAGACGGAGGGGATGCTCGACGGGACCGATGCCGTCAGCGATTGGCCGATCCTGAACGCGCTGATCAACGCCGTGGGCGGCGCCACCTGGGTGTCTTTCCATCACGGGGGAGGTGTGGGCATCGGGTTCTCGCAGCATGCCGGCCAGGTGATCGTGGCCGACGGGACACCCGAGGCGGCGTGCCGGCTGGAGCGGGTGCTGACGACCGACCCGGGCATGGGCGTCGTACGCCATGCGGATGCCGGCTACCCGGGAGCGGTCGAGGCCGCCCATCGGCACGGCCTCAAGATGCCGATGCTCAGGGCGGCTCCGCCTAAGGAGCCCTAGTTCAGACGAGAAGCAATGGAGAAGACAGGGAGGACGGAATGGACGCACGCAGATTCGCCAAGTACGGCTTATGGATGGCGCTACTACTCGTCATGGCACTGGCGGTGGCAGCCTGCGCCGGGGGCCAGCGATCGCTCAACCAGGTTGAGCAGTCGCTGGAAGGCGGCGGCGAATCCTCAGGGAGCGATGGAAGCGCCGAGGGCCAGGAGGCGTCCGGAGGAGATACCGGGATTGTGAACCTTACCTGCCCGACAGGACCCGTTCCCGTCAAGCTGGCGATCGCCCACGAATTCGACTTCAGCCCAAACCGCATGACTGATGAGTACTCGGTCAAGGGCACCACGGACCCGAACGCCTGGTGCATGCTCACCATCGCCGGGTCAAAGGTGACGGCCGAGCCCTGCAATTTCACCTATCAATACGACGGCTTCATCAAGGGTGAAGGCGCCATGTGCCAGATCACCGGCGACGGCCGCGCCGGCCTGGAGATCACCGGCCGGTGCAAGGACGGCCGGGTGTACCTGACGCTGTCCGAGTACGCCGATGATGAGGGGTTGACCGGGACGATGAGTTGCCCCGAGGCGCCCCCCGTCGAATTCGGGACGGCCTATCCTCTTTCGCAGACCCAAGTCGAATTCGGCATCGCGCTAGGAGGAGACACGGTGACGGCCTCCGCCGACCCCGACGAGACCGGTCAGTTCAGCTACCACAAGTCCTGGACGCTGATCTTCCCGCAGGATGTCGTCGGGCCGTAGTCTCCGGACAGCGCCTGACGAGGTCCCCTCCACCGAACACGCAACACGTCCCAAAGACCCACCACCTGACAGGTCCCCGAAGAGACCTGTCAGGTGGTGGGTGCATCCTCCCCTCTGCTACAATGCTTCCCATGCTCCGCCGGGTGCATCCGTTGATCTTGTTCGCAGTTTGCCTGGCCATCGCCCTCGCGCTCTCCGCCCTCGGGCCGCGCGAGAAATCCCTCGGCACTAACGTCCGCCTGGTCTATTTGCACGGCGCCTGGGTATGGACGGCCTTGCTTGGGTTCGGCGCGGCGGCGCTGACTGGGCTGGCCGGGCTCCTTCTCCGCCGCCCACCGTGGCAGCACAGATCGATCGCCCTGGGCCAGGCGGCCACCTTATTCTGGATCACCTATCTGCCGATGAGCCTGCTCGTCATGCAGGCCAACTGGAACGGGCTGTTCCTGGAAGAGCCGCGCTTCCGCATTGGCGTCAACTTCGCCATCATCGCTCTGCTGCTGCAGACGGCCATCCTGATCCTTGGCCGTCCGGGCTGGGCCAGCAGTCTGAACATCCTGTTCCTGGCCGGCCTGGCTTACTCGCTCGCCGCCTCCCGCGAGATCATGCATCCCCGCTCGCCCATCGCCGAATCCGGGCTGGCGCCCCTCCAGGTCTACTTCATTGTGCTGACCCTTGCCTGCTCCGCCGCCGGTTGGCAGCTCGTCCGCTGGCTCCGGCAACGCATGCCCTAGGCCATGCAGGCACGGCGGCTCCCTTCTCTACCCTCCCAACTTCTGGTCTTCACCGCCGCGCGAACGATCGTCAACAGCGGCTACCGCATGGTGTACCCATTCCTGCCGGTCATCGCGCGCGGCCTGGGCGTCGAACTTTCGGATCTAGCCTTGGCGGTGACCGCCCGCTCGAGCCTGGGCCTGGCTTCACCGTTCCTCGGGTCGTTTGCGGACGTCGTCGGCCGCCGCCGGACCATGCTCTTCGGGCTTCTGCTGTACAGCGCTAGCCTGATGATCGTCGGGCTGTGGCCGACGTTTCCCGCGCTCTTCGTCAGCCTGATCCTGGCCGCCGCCGGCAAGCTGATCCTCGACCCGGCCGTCGGTGCCTACCTGGGCGATCGCGTGCCCTACTCCCGGCGCGGGTTGGCCATGGCATTGTCCGAGGTCAGTTGGTCGGGCGCGTTTCTCCTCGGCGTGCCGCTGGCAGGCTGGCTGATTGCCCGCGCCGGATGGAACAAGCCGTTTCTCCTGTTCGCCCTCCTGGCATTGGCAAGTGCGGCGCTGGTCCGCGTGATCATGCCTGTCGAGGAATGGCATGCGCACAACCAGCCATCGCTGCGCACCAGCTTCTGTCTTGTTCTCGCGAACCGTGCGGCGCTGGCCGGGTTGGCTGTTGGCCTGCTGATCAGCACCTCGAACGAACTGGTCAACATCGTCTTTGGCGCCTGGCTGGAGGGTGGTTTCGGACTGCAGGTCGCGGCCCTGGGTGCGGCGTCGGCCGTGATCGGAGTCGCCGAACTGAGCGGCGAGGGACTGGTCGCCGGGCTGGCCGACCGGCTGGGAAAGAAGCGCGCCGTGGCCCTCGGCATCGCCGCCAACGCCGCTGCGTGTTTGGCCCTCGAGTCGCTGGGCAAGACGTTGCCGGGCGCGCTGGCGGGGTTGTTCCTGTTCTACATCACTTTCGAGTTCGCCCTGGTGAGCGGGATCCCACTGATGTCCGAGTTGGTACCCGGCGCGCGGGCGACGGTGCTGGCAGGCAACATGGGCTCGCACTCCGCCGGGCGCGCCCTGGGCGCTCTGATCGGGCCGGCGCTGTTTGCCGGAGGCCTGCTCACCGGCGGCCTGTTTGCGAATGTCGTCGCGGCGGCGGCACTGGATGCAGTCGCCCTGGTCATCCTCCTCGCCTTCGTGCGCGAGTAGAATCCGGCACCGGGAATCGCGTGGTGCCATCCAGGCCGCCCCAGCCAGAACGTATCCTGATCGAGGAGTGAGCCCGTGGGACACTCACAACCGCCGACACGAGCGACCCCAACGTCGACTTCCGAAGTCGATCTGCTGATTCACTCCGCCGACCAACTGCTCACCCTGGCCGGCGGGCCCCAACGCGGACACGAGCTTGGCCGGCTCGGAATCGTGGAGCACGGCGCCGTGGCGGTCCATGGCACGCGCATTGTGGCAGTTGGCCCGACGGCCGAGGTGTGCCGGCGGCTGCGTGCCCGGAGGGAGATCGATGCCTCCGGCCGGGTCGTCCTGCCCGGGTTCGTCGACCCGCACACGCATGTCGTGTGGATGGGTGATCGTGCAGCGGAATTCGAGCTTCGCCTGCGGGGAGCCAGCTACATGGAGATCATGGCCGCCGGCGGCGGGATCGCCTCCACGGTCCGCCAGACGCGCCGGGCGTCGGTCGCGGCGCTGATGGACTCTGCGCGGCCCCGCCTGCAGCGCATGCTGGCGCATGGGACCACGACCGCTGAAGCCAAGACCGGCTACGGGTTGGAGGCCCGCGCGGAACTCCGGCTGCTCGACGCTATCCTGCGTCTCGATTCCGAGGGCCCGGTGGAGCTGGCGCCCACCTTCCTGGGCGCGCATGCCGTCCCGCCGGAGTACAGCGGACTCACGCCAGCATATGTCGAACTCATCTGCGCCAAGATGCTGCCTGCCGCGCGCGAGCACATGCGCTCAGCGTGGCGAGGCCATGCCTTGCCGTTCGTCGACGTTTTCTGTGAGGACGGCGCCTTCGACCTGCCCCAGAGCCGCCGGATCCTTGAGACGGCACGCCGGCTCGGCTTTCCACTGAAGATCCACGCCGACGAGTTCGCCGGGCTGGGCGGGACGGCGATGGCCGTCGGACTTGGGGCCGTCTCCGCCGACCACCTGGTCCGCACGCCGGGGGCCGACATCCAGGCGCTGGGCCAGTCCGCCACGGTGGCCGTGGCACTCCCTTGCACGCCCTTCGGGCTGGCCGACCGGGAGTACACACCGGCCGCGGCGTTGCTCGAGGCCGGTGCGATCCTCGCCCTGGCCAGCGATCTGAATCCGGGCACAGCCTGGTGCGAGTCGATGCAGTTCGTGATCGCGCTGGCCTGCCGGATGCTGAAGCTCACGCCGGCGCAGGCCATCGCGGCGGCAACCATCAATGCGGCGGCCGCCATAGGCCGCCAAGACCGGATCGGGAGCCTGGAGCCCGGGAAGCAGGCGGACGTGATCGTGCTCGACGCCCCGGACTACCGTCACCTCGGGTACCGGTTTGGCACCAATCTTGTATCCCTCGTGGTCAAGAACGGGCAGGTCGCTTTCCCGGTCTGGCCTGAGGGATGAGATGGCCCTTCTGAACACACAGTCCATCATCAACACGCTGCTGATCGCCGGTGCGGCCTTCCTGGCGCTGATGTTCCTGCGCCTGGTGCTGCGCGCGACGCTGCGCATCTTCAGCGTCGGGTGCCTGGCGGTCTTGGGCGTCGCCCTTATCGTCGGCGTGGCCCGCTGGGTCGCCTAGCCGCCGCGCCGGCCCGCTGGGTCGCCTAGTCGCCGCGCCGGCCCGCTGGGTCGCCTAGCCGCCGCGCGGGCACGCCGTGCGGAGTTCCTCTCTCCGGAAACGCGCTCGCGGAGACACCCCAAGGTTTCCCCGCGAATCGCAGGATGGATTCGGCGCACCCTTGCTCTAGCTTCACAGCACCATGCCTCCTGAGCAGCTATGCAGCGCTTACCCGCCCGTGGCACATTGCCCGGCCGCCCGGACCTCGGGGGCGGGCGGCGTACCTGGGGCCATTGAGTGGAGCCTCGTCGCCCTCGGGTTCCGACAAGTGCTGGCCTTCCACCTGATCACCCCAAGAAGCCTGGCCTTCCACCTCCAGGCCAGACAGAGGCACGGCGCCAACCTGTGAGGCTGGCTCCCGCAGCGCATCCAATGAAGCCCGGCCTCATCCCTTCCCGGATCGCCTGAAGAAGCAGGAGGGTGGCCTGCGGCCACCCTCCTGCTTCGGACTCAATTGCCGACCGGCGCGGCCGCCGTCGGCAAGGTGTCTCGCTTCTGCCCGCCGTCTCAGCCACCCCCTGGGATGATCACCCAGCAGAGCAGGTACAGCAGGATGCCGGGCACGCCCCCGGGAATCAGGGCAATGAGGAAGCCGATCCGGAACCACCAGGGGTTCAGGCCGAAGAACTCGCCCAGGCCGCCGCACACGCCGGCGAAGATGGCGTTGGTTCGGCGCAACTTCTTGTCGGTTGGGGTCACAGTACACCTCCATCCATGGTCTACGCAGCCGGGCGCCGAAGGTCGCGTGGGGCTTGCACGACCTGACAGGTGCCTTCGGGCACCTGTCAGGTCGTGGGGAGACTCCCGGAAACACTCAGCCCCTCCGAAGAGGGGCTGAGGCATCGTACGGGTCCGGATCGCCGGTCTAGTAGTCCGGCATCTGCGGCGCGGCGGCCGGCTTGTCCTTTTCCGGCATGTCGGTCACCAGCGCCTCGGTGGTCAGGATCATAGCGGCGATGGAGGCGGCGTTTTCCAGGGCGCCCTTGGTCACCTTGGCCGGGTCGATGATGCCGGCCTTGACCATGTCCACGTACTCGCCCTTGATGACATCGAAGCCGATGTTCTTGTTCTTCTTGTCGGCCTGCATGCGGCGCACGGTGTCGATCACTACCGCCCCGTCCTGGCCGGCGTTCTCGGTGATCTTCATCATCGGAACCTCAAGCGCCTTGCGGACGACGTTGATGCCGATGGTCGCATCCTCATCGTCCATCTTGAGGTCCTTGATCGCCTCGCGGGCGTTGATCAGCGCCACGCCGCCGCCGGGCACGATGCCCTCTTCCACGGCGGCCCGGGTGGCCGACAGCGCGTCCTCGACGCGGTGCTTCTTTTCCTTCAGCTCGGTCTCGGTCGCCGCGCCGACGCGGATCACGGCCACGCCGCCGGAGAGCTTGGCCAGGCGCTCCTGGAGCTTCTCCTTGTCGTAGTCGGAGGTCGACTTGTCGATCTCGACCTTGATCTCGTCGATGCGGCCCTTGATCTTGGCGGCCTCGCCCGCGCCCTCAATGAGGGTGGTGTCGTCCTTGGTGGCGACGATCTTGCCGGCGCGCCCGAGGTCCTGCAGCGTCACCGACTCGAGCTTGCGGCCCAGTTCCTCGGTAATGACCGTGCCGCCGGTCAGGATGGCGATGTCCTGCAGCATGGCCTTGCGGCGGTCACCGAAGCCGGGGGCCTTGACGGCGATGGCGTTGAGCATGCCGCGCAGCTTGTTGAGCACCAGCGTGGCCAGTGCTTCGCCGTCGACGTCCTCGGCGATGACCAGCAATTCCCGCTTGCCGATCTGGACCAGCTTCTCCAGGATCGGGACGATGTCGGTGGCGGCCGAGATCTTCTTGTCGTAGATCAGGATGTACGGATCCTCGATCTTGGCTTCCATGTGCTCGGGGTCGGTGACAAAGTAGGCCGAGATGTAGCCGCGGTCGAACTGCATGCCCTCGACGTACTCGGTCTCGAACAGGAGAGTCTTGGACTCCTCGACGGTGATGACGCCGTCTTTGCCGACCTTGTCCATCACCTCGGCGATCAGGTCGCCGATCTCCTTGTCCTGGGCCGAGATGGCGGCCACGGACGAGATCTCTTCCTTGGTCTTGATGGCGATGGCCTGCTTGGTGATAGCCTCGGCGATGGCCTTGGCGGCGGCTTCGATGCCGCGCTTGAGCATCATCGGGTTGGCCCCGGCGGCCAGGTTCTTCAGCCCGTCGGTCACCATGGCATGCGCCAGGACGGTCGACGTGGTCGTGCCGTCGCCGGCGATGTCATTCGTCTTGGTGGCGGCTTCCTTGAGGAGCTGCGCGCCCATGTTCTCGAACGGGTCCTGCAGCTCGATTTCCTTCGCCACCGTCACGCCGTCGTGGGTGATGGTCGGCGATCCGAACTTTCGATCCAGGGCGACGTTGCGGCCCTTGGGCCCCAGGGTCGTCGCCACGGCGGTGGCCAGGATATCTACCCCGGCCTTGAGGCGCCGGCGGGCGTCCTCAGAAAAGGCAAGTTGCTTGGCAGCCATAGCGTTCGGTCTCCTATTCGATCAGCTTGATCTAGTCTTCGAGAATGGCGAGGATGTCACTCTCGCGTAGGATGAGCACCTTCTCACCCTCGATCTTGAACTCGGTCCCGGCGTACTTGGCAAAGAGCACCTTGTCCTTCGCCTTGACGTCCATGGCAATGCGCTTGCCATCGTCGTCCCGGGCACCCGGACCCACCGAGAGCACTTCGCCCTTCTGCGGTTTCTCCTTGGCCGTCTCCGGCAAGACGAGACCGCTGGGCGTCACATCCTCGCCCTCGAGGGGCTTGACGACGAGACGGTCGCCGAGCGGCTTCAGCTTGAGTGCCATACGAAACCCTCCTGCTATTGATGAATTTGGACTATTGAAGTAAAGATTACCCTTGCGGGGCCCTGGCACTCGGTAACACCGAGTGCTAACCAGGAGTCTAGTCGTACCTGGCGGGGTTGTCAAGGGGTTGGGCTGGGAGATGGCGTTCCCTGGGGGGTAGAGCCTGCCGAGCTGGCGCACAGAGCCCGGTTGTCGGCCACAATGCCCGCCACGATGGGGTCGCCCCCGTAGCCCGCCAGAAGGGCGCGGAAGACCCGCTCGGCGTCGTCGCACTTCTTGTTGAAGGCCAGGACCGAGCCATAGGTGTAATAGGCCTCGAGGGAGGCATCGCTGAGCAGCTGGGCGGGAATGTCCATGCCATGCTGCAGGCCCACCGGGTCATTCGGGTCTTTCGGGTCGCAAGCGGCGATGTTGAGCTCGCAGATCAGCGCCCGCGCCTCCTCGGCCGAGCACCCGTCAACAGCGCAGCGCAGCACCTGCTCGGCGCTCTCGTAGTTGCGCGCCTTGTAGTAGATCACGCCCAAGAAGCCCCAGAAGCCGGCGTTGCCTTCGTCAACCAGCAGCGCCCGTTCCATGTTCCGGGCGGCAATAAAGAATTCCCCTTCTTGCAGGTAGGTCCGGGCGATCGCCTGGTACGGCCCGGCGTCCTGAATGCCCAACTGCTGGTTGATCTTCACGGCCCGGTCGAAGTACTCGAGTGAGCGGTCGGTGTCCTTCAGCCGCCGGTAGTTGGCGCCGATCTGGATGTACAGGAAGGTCAGGTTGGGATTGATCTCCGCCGCCCGCAGGTACTCCTCAATCGACTGCCGGTAGAGACCGGTGGACTGCAGGACGGTGCCATACACGCGGTGGACATCCACGCTGTCGGGCGCCAGTGCCGCCGCCTGAGCGGCGGAGTCGAGCGCCTCGGCGTAGCGCTGCTGATCGGTGAGCACCTCGGCCCGAAAGGCCAGCGCCAGAGCGCGGACCGGGCTGCCCGGCGGCTCGAGCTGGACGGCACGCACGGCGGCGTTGAGGGCTTCGGTCAGGAATCCCTCGCGCGTGGCCCCCTGCTCCTCCGTCGCCGACCAATCGTAGGCCAGGGCGCGGATAGCATGGGCGTAGCCGTTGTCAGGATTGGCCTGCACGGCGGCGTCGGCTGCCTGGCGGGCCGCGACCAGCTGGGCCCGCCTCTCCTCAGCCGAGGCCCGCTGTGCACTGTAGTAGGTGCGGATCCGGGCGAGTTCAGCCAGGAGCTGTGAGTCGGTGGGCACCAGATCCACGGCCTGCTGATAGGCCTGGATCGCCCGCCCCAGGTCGCCGGCCGAGAAGTACGTCTTACCCTCCTCGGCGAAAGACAGAGCCGTGCGCGTCGGTGTCGGTTCGGGCAGGAACAGCGGTTCGACCTGGCCGGTGAAACGCAGCCAGATGACCAGGACGCCGACGCCGATGAGCACAAGCCACAGGCCTGCCCGGCGCAACCCGGCGCGGCGATCCTCGCGCCCGAACGGGAGGTTCTGTCCCGTGAGCTGCATGCTGCCGACCCTCAGGGCGAAGGCGTCGCGCCCGGGCGCGGCGTCGGCGTCGGCTGCAGTACGCCGCACAGGACCAGGCCCTGGGTGACGTTCTCGACCGCCACGGTGTCGTCGCTCACTTCGCCCAACAAGGCCTGGAAGATCTCGACCGCCTGTCCACACTGGCCGGACTTCGCCAGCGCCAGGCCATACGTCCAGTAGAACTCCACCGTCGAAGGCCGTGCCGCGTCCCACGGCACCGGCTGGACGGCCACGCCCCCGGCGGTCGTCCCGCCACGCACCGTCAATTCGAGTTCGGCAACGGCCTGGTCCAGGTCGTTGTTCTTGTAGTACATGCGCCCCAGGTCGCCGTGCAGTCGCGGGTCCGCCGGGCGCAGGTTGACGGCCGTCTCGGCGTACTGGCTGGCCTTGCCAAAGTCGCCGACCCGGGCGTACGCCTGGGCAATCAGCTGCAACGGCTGGACGGACGTGGGGGCCAGCTGGGAGGCCTGCAGATAGGCGGAGATGGCACCGTTGGTGTCGCCCTGGTTGAGCAGCATGTTGCCCATGCTGATGTGCAGGATGGCCAGGTTCGGGTTGATGCGCAGCGCAGTTTCGTAAGACTGCATTGCCAGGTCGTAGCTGGCTGTTCCCTCCCACACGTAGCCGAGCGCCCGGTGGGCCTCCAGCAGGTTCGGGTCGATCTGGACGGCCAGGCGGGCGGCGTCGAGCGCGTCCTTGTAGTTCTCCGGGCTGCTGTCCATCAGGATCTCAGCCCGGAAGGCCTGAATCAGCGCCGAGTTGGGGTCGATCTGCAGCGCTTTGTCGATCTCCTCGCGCGCCTTGGTCAGGTTCTCCTCGCCTCCCAGGAAGTCGAGCGCCCAGGCGTAGGCACCGTGCGCCTGCGCCGCGTTTGGATCGATCAGCAGGGCATCCTGGGCAGAGCGGGCGGCGTCTTCAGGCTTGCCGTTGAAGACCTGTGCGCGCGCCAGCGCCACGTAGAAGGCTGCCTGCTGCGGATCGATGGCGATCGCCTGCAGGTAGGCCTCCTCGGCCTGATCGAGCTTGCCGGCCGCGAACAGGCTCTCCGCCTGCAGGACGAACGTGGCCGGGCTGCGAGTCGGTGTCACGGTAGGGATGAAGAGCGGAGGCACCGTCGGGACGACGATGCGCTCGACGTAGACGGCCGCGGCGATCAGCAGCAGCAAGGCCAGAGCCAGCAGCGGATTGGACCGCCGCCGGCGCTTGCGCATGTTCCACTTGCTGCCGCTCAGATACATCGCCGGTTGCACCTTGGGTTGCGAACGGAGGGATTGCATGGTACCACCCGCTCTTCCTGAGCGTCAAGCCGACCCACCGCCGGGCATCTCACACAGGGCCGGGCGCAAAGCGGACCGTTTCGTCGGTGGACTCCCGCCGCGAAAACGCTGCCGGCAGCGTGCCTGCGGGTCGAACACGGGAGGCGCATGTCGGCGCGGTATAATCGCCCACATGACCGTGGATGCGGGGTCGACCCAACCGACCGCACCCGCTCCGCCCGGCGACACGCAGCCGGTGGAGCCGGGCAAGACTCGCAGCGCAGCGACGCTTCGTCGGCTGCGCTGGCCGCTGATCCTGCTGCTCCTGGCACTGGTCCTGGGAGGTCTGAGCGGCTACCTGGTCGGGACCCGCCAGCGAGACGAGACCCAGCGCGCGGTCATCGCTGAGCGCGCCAAGGAGCAGTTCGATCTCGGCCTGCAGGACCTTGGGGCCGGCCGCTTCGAACTCGCCCGGCAGCGCTTCGAGTACGTCATCCGTCTTGACCCCACCTACCCGGAAGCCCCAGAGAGGCTGGCGCAGGCGCTCGTTCCTTTGCGGGCCGGCACGGCGACGCCGATGGCGCTGGCCACGCCCACACCCAATCTCGCCCCGGTCGAGGAACTGTTCACGCAGGCCGCGGCCGCCCTTGACCAGCAGCAGTGGACGACGGCCATCGATACGCTGATCGGGCTGCGCGCCAAGAACGCCGCCTTCCGGGCCGTTGAAGTGGACGGCATGTTCTACAACGCCTTCCGCAACCGCGGCGTGCAGCGCATCGCCGAGCAAGGATTGCTGGAAGAGGGCATCTACGACATGAGCCGCGCCGAGCGTTTCGCGCCGCTCGACCGCGACGCAGGCAACTGGCGCTCCTGGGCCGAGCTCTATCTGGAGGCCGACAGCTACATGGGGCTGAATTGGGCCAGGGCGGCAGGGTACTTCGCCGAGGTCTTCGCCGTCGCCCCCTACCTGCGCAACGACGCCTACGTCAAGTACGCCACAGCCGCACAGGAGTACGGCGAGCAGTTGATCGCCGCCGGCGACCCGTGCGGGGCGGAGGCGCAGTTCGAACAGTCGCTGGCCGCGTGGCTCAACGGCACGCTAGTGCCCACGGCCACGCAAGCCTGGGTCCTGTGCGAGACCTCGCAATTCGTTCCGCCTCCCACCTCCGCCGAGACCCCGACCGAGACGCCTACACCGACACCAACCGAAACCCCCACAGGCTAGCACGTGTCCGGTTGGGTCCTCAGCGCCGCGTATGCGCTTCATATGGCTGCCACCGTAGCCTGGGTCGGCGGCCTCACCTTTCAGTCTTTGTTCCTGCCGTCGGTGACACAGTCGCTGGAGCCGCTCGCCCGCGCCCGGTTCTATGAAACGCTCACTCGCCGCTTTCAGCCCATCGCCTGGCTGAGCCTGGCGATCCTGATCTTCACCGGCCTGTCCCAGATGGCGGCGCATCCCGGCTATGCCGGATTCCTGGAGATCAACGGCCGCTGGGCGCAAGCGATCCTGATCAAGCACCTGGCCTTTGGCGTGATGGTTGCGGTGGCGGGCTATCACACATGGAGCGTGCACCCGCGCCTGGCCAGGATGATGCTGATCCAGGCCGCCGGCGCCGGTGCCGAGAAGGACGAGATCCCTCGGATCCTGGCCCGGATCGACCGGCTCACGCGGCTGAATACCATCCTGGCGCTGGCCGTCCTGGCCCTCACCGCCGTCGCCCGAACGGCATAGTCCTCTCCCCGCTCAGTTCGTCAATTGGCACCTTGCCCGATCCATCCGAATCCCATCCAGCGCTCGCGGAGTCCGTCAACCCGCCCCTCCCCTGGACAGCGAGCTTGAGCCCCACCCAGGCCGATCGCGACCGCCGCTCTTTGGGATCACGCTCCCCCTGCCCATAGGCGGCGATAACGGTCTTCTAATGAATTCGTCCTAGGATTGTCTAGAATCAGGAAGAGGTGGAGACGATGAAGTGGTCCTGGAAGATCGGTCGGTTCGCCGGCATTGACGTCTACATCCACAGCACGTTCTTTCTCCTGCTGGGGTTCATCGGCCTGACCAACTGGCTGGCAGAGCGAAACGTGGCCGGCACGCTGGAGGGCGTAGGGTTCATGCTGGCGCTGTTCGGCTGTGTCCTGCTGCACGAGTTCGGGCACGCGCTGACCGCGCGCCGCTACGGCATTCAAACACGCGACATCACGCTGCTGCCGATTGGCGGCGTCGCCCGGCTGGAGCGCATGCCGGACGACCCGAAGCAGGAGCTCTGGGTGGCGCTGGCCGGCCCGGCGGTCAACGTGGTTATCGCCGCGATCCTCTACGCCTGGCTGGCGAGCCAGTCCTTGCTGGATCCGCTGACCAGCCTGAGCATTTCGCAGGGCTCGTTCCTCCAGCGCGTCATGCTGGTGAACGTCTCGCTGGTCGTGTTCAACCTGCTGCCTGCCTTCCCGATGGACGGCGGGCGAGTCGTGCGCGCTCTGCTGGCGATGCGGATGGAGTACACACGCGCCACGCAGATCGCGGCCACGCTCGGGCAGGGGATGGCGCTGGTCTTCGGCTTCATCGGCCTGTTCTCCAACCCGTTCCTGCTCTTCATCGCCTTCTTTGTGTGGATCGGCGCGGCGCAGGAAGCCAGCCTGGTTCAAATGAAGACCGCGCTGGGCGGCATTCCGGTCAGCCGGGCGATGGTCACCGACTTCGAGTCCGTGCCTGAGAGCGCCAACCTGGGCACGGTGATCGATGTCCTGCTGCGCGGTGCGCAGGAGGACTTCCCGGTGACGCGCGAGGGTGAGCTGGTCGGCGTGCTAGAGCGGCGCGCCCTCGTGACCGGGCTGGCACAGTACGGCCGCGAGCTGCCGGTGGCGCAGGTCATGAAGCGCGATAGCCCAACCGTCGATGCATCACAGATGCTCGAAGCCGCACTGCTCGCCATGCAGACCTGCGGCTGCGAGACGCTGCCGGTCCTGCGGGATGGGCGACTCGTGGGCCTGCTGACCAAGCACAACGTCGGGGAGTTTCTGGCGATCCAGTCGGCGTTGGAGGCCGCGACGCGGGCGAGTGCCCGCAGGCTGCGGCGGCCTCCGGTGTTGCCGATGCGCGCCGGAGGTTAGTTCCCGTTCAGGCGGCCGGCTAAACACCGTTTCCTGGCCGGAGAGTGTCCTCCGGCCTCGACAGCCTCAACCCCTGGTCCATTCGGGAACCGCGGCGCGTTCCGCCCCATCCACCTTCATTCCGGCACGGCGAAGATGGCGCCGCCGCCATCCCTCGCGTGCATGTCCCTATCGCTTCAGCCGATGGGCGCGCAGGTCAGCCCATCCGATGGACCTTCGCCCACCCTTGTGACCGACCTGCCGCAGGCCTCCGATGATCCTGGGTCGCTTCCGGCAGACCAGGCGACGTTTCTCCCGCCCGTGACGGGAGTGATGGGCGGTCGGTCTTTCGTGTACAATGGCCTGCTCCAGGGACCCGCCGTTGTTCGAACTGACCTTCCTCGGAACCTCCGCCTCCGCACCGTCGGTGCACCGCGGCCTGTCGGCTCAGGTCGTCAGCTACCGCGAGCACCGCTTCCTGATCGACTGCGGCGAGGGCACCCAGCGCCAGATCCTGCACGCCGGAATCGGCTTCCGCCGGCTGAACCGCATCCTGATCACCCACGGTCATCTCGACCACATCCTCGGGCTGGCCGGACTGCTGTCCACCTTCGCCCGCTGGGAAGCGATCGACGCTCTGGAGATCTGGGCTGGGCGGCACGCGCTCGAACGCATTCACGATCTGCTGTTCGGCGTCGTCCTGCGCGGCGCCCGTCCACCGATGCGCATTGACCTGCTGCCGGTGGAACCGGGGACGATTCTGGAGGAAGATGGCTTTCGCCTGTCCGCCATCCCCGTTACGCACCGCGGTCCGGGATGCTTCGGCTACGTCTTTGACGAGCTGGCGCGCCGGCCGTTCCTTCCGGAGAAGGCGGACGCGCTGGGCGTGCCGCCCGGCCCGATCCGGCGCGACCTCGTGGCCGGCAAGCCAGCGACGCTGCCCGACGGTCGGACGATCTCCCCGGACGAGGTGCTCGGCCCCCTGCGCCGCGGCACGCGCCTGGTGCACATCGGCGACTGCGGGCGGACGGATGACCTGATCGAAGCCTGCCGCGAGGCGGATGCACTCGTTATCGAGGCCACATACCTCGACGTCGAGGCGGACATGGCGCGCGAGTACGGTCATTTGACCGCCCGGCAGGCTGCTGGGCTGGCTGCCGCCGCAGGCGTCGGCGAATTGGTGCTCACGCATGTCTCCCGCCGCTACCGCGAACGCGAGGTCCTGGAGGAGGCCGAGGCCGTCTTCCCGCGCGTCCGCGTGGCCCGGGATTTCGATGCCCTGCAGATCCGTCGTCCAGAGGGCTAACCAGCCGCACGGCCCCAGCGGGGGTGTGCGGGGAGGAAACACAATGGCCAAGCTCGTCGACCCACTGAAGCCTAGGCCGACATTCCGCAAGTCCCCCTCGGCGCTTGTGGAGAAGTTCCGGCAGGTGCTGGCCCGGCATCCCGAAGCGCAGGTGCGGACGATGTTCGGCTGTCCGTGCGCCTTCGTCGGCGGGAACATGGTGACCGGGCTGTACGGCGACGAGTGGTTCATCCGGCTGGGGCCGGAGCCGCGCGCCGCCTTTCTCAAGCTCAAGGGAACTCATCCGTTCGAGCCCATGCCCGGCCGGCCCATGAAGGAGCACGTTGTCCTTCCACCCAGCATACTCGCCTCGCCCGAGAAGCTGCGGACCTACGTCAACCGCGCCGTAAGCTACGGGCGGTCGCTGCCGCCGAAGGAGCCCAAGACGCGCCGGTCAGTCTCCTAGATCCGCCCAGAGATTCCACAGCCAAACGCACGGCCCCGCGGGATGCCGCGGGGCCGTTTCATGGACTTCCAGCAAGAGGGCCTCACGCCGCTGAGCGCTGCAACTCCAGGAGTTCCGCGCGCGTGCAGCTGTCGACAATATCCGCCAGCGTCTCCATCTGGATCGGCTTGCGCAGCAGGCCGGTGCCGCCCGCGAGCAGGACCCGTTCCTCCAGGTCGAGCTCGGCCGCCGCCGTGATCACATACACCGGCAGCGTGTTCCCGACCGGCATCGCCCGCAACCGGCGCAGCGTCTCATAGCCATCGATCCCCGGCATGGTCAGGTCGAGCAGGATCACATCGGGCAGGTCGGCGGGAATGCGCTCGAGCGCCTCCTCCCCAGAGTAGACCGCCAGGGCGTTGTGGCCGAAGAGGTTGAGCGCCATGGAAAGCATCTCGACCATCGTCGGATTGTCATCGACTACCATCACCGTTGCCACGCCTGCTCCTTCCCTCCCCACCTTGAACCTGACTCAGTCTAGCCCGGGATCTTCCCGGCGAACCTTACAGGGGGCTTCCAGCAAGACCCTCGCCGTGCGGCGCCGTAACCTTCCCACCCTTCGACCGACTTACTGGATGCAATGGGTTGGATATCCCTGGCCGGAATACGGGGCGGTGAGGATGCGCGGTTCGGCACGCACCGCGTGCTCTCGGGCGGGCTTCGTCCGCAGGAATGGGATCTCGACCGCCCTGAACGTCGCGCGCCACGGGCTGCCCGCTGAGATGCGTGGTGACGTAGGCCACGCGTGCATGTGGATGGTTGAAGGCCGCAGGGGGTGGCCAAGAAGATCGAGGATCACTAGCCCGGCGAGGCGTTGACCGGGCTCGGCGCGGCGGGTAGAATGCAGGTGCGAGGGACGGATGCCCATCTACGAGTACGCGTGTGAGGATTGCGGCACGCATTTCGAGGCCCTGCGTCCGATGAAGGATGCCGACGCGCCCATCGGCTGCCGGAGTTGTGAGAGCCGGCAGACGGAGCGCATGCTATCGGTGTTTTACGCCCAGAGCGGCGGGCGTGCGGTGGCCGGGACCTCCGGCGGCAGCGCGTGCGGCTCGTGCTCGGGCGGCTCGTGCGGAAGCTGCGGCGTGAACTGAGCCTCGCTCCTCCAACATCGGAATGTTGAAGGCGCCTCTCGGCGCCTTCGTGCTCTTGGGATTCAGTCCATCGCACCCGAAGGGAGTATCCGTGGTCGTCAGCGGATCCGGAAGCCCTGGAACTCCCCCGTGGGCGTCTCTGGCAGGATCTCGAGCCGATCGACGCGCGCCGAGCGCGGCCCTTCCCGGCACCAGGCCAGCATTCGATCGACGGCTGCCTCATCTCCCTCGATCACGGCTTCCACTCGCCCATCGGGGAGGTTGCGTACCCAGCCGGTGACCCCGGCGCGCAGCGCCTCCTGAAGGGCGTAGTAGCGGAACGAGACCCCCTGCACAACCCCGCTGACGTGGACGTGAACCCGTTTCTCAGGCATGATGGTCGACCTCAGCCCATCGAAAAGCGCGGCGCGCCGAACGCGGTATACCCACTCATCCCTCCCCCCCGGCGGCCTTTGCCTGCGAGTCTGGCCCTACCCGCCAAGCATCTGGGCAAGCTCCGGGAACTTGAGGAACCAGTCTACGCGCGTGTCGGTCTCTGTTCCAAAACGCACGATGACCAGATTCTGATCGGGGCGTACGAAGATGTACTGTCCCAGGTGGCCGGCGGCAGCGTAGTCGTACAGCCCGTTCTCTCGCTTCGTGCCCCACCAGTGGTACTGGTAGTACCCCACCGGCTCCGCGTACCGATCGGCCCCGGCCTGAGGCCGGTTCTCCCCCACCTCCGGCTCCGTCGACTCAAGGACCCAATGCTCAGGAAGGATCTGCTTTCCCTCCCAGCGCCCTAGGTTCAGGTACAGCCTTCCGAACTTGGCGAAGTCGACGGCCCGGGCGTTCAACCCGCTTTCCATCTTCTCCAGGCCATCCCCCTCCTGGTTGATGCTCCACGTCGCCGGGTACTCCATCCCTAGCGGCTTCCACAGCCGCTCCTGCAGGTACTCGCTCACCGTCATGCCGGTCACGCGCTCGAGGATCATGCCCTCCAGGATCGGGTGGTAGTTGTTGTAGAGGAAGCACGAACCGAGTGGCTCCCCGCTCGGGCGGATCGTCAACGCCAGGCGGCGCAGGTCCGGCATGTAGTAGGTCTTGCTGTCATCCCCTTGCATGGCCAGGATGTCGAGCAGGTCCGATTCGCGGTAGCGCACCCCGCAGTCCATCTTGAGCAGGTTGCGGATGGTCAGGCCGTCAAGCCCCCGGCCGGCCAGCTCGGGGATATACGTGATGACCGGGTCGTCCACGCTGCCGATCAGCCCCTCTGACAGGGCGATGCCGATCAATGCCGAGTCGAAGGACTTGGCCACCGAGAACGAGGTGAACCACGAGTCGCGCTCGAAGCCATTGAAGTAGCCCTCGTACAGGAGGGTGTCGTCCCGGAGGATGAGAAAGCCGGTCGTGCCGCTGGCCTCCAGCAGCGCCTCGAAACCCTCAGGTGGTACGAACGCCTCCGCCGGGGACGCCGGCTTGAAGTGGAAGGCCGGGGCTGCATTCTCGATCGGGCGCGACGGGAACTTCTCGTAGTCTTGGATGTCCGATTCACCCCACACGTACGCGCGGTAGACGTAGTCCGGAGAGCGGCTGAGGGCCAAGCCCAGCAGTGGCCGGATAAGAAACAGCTGGACGAGGATCGTCGCGATGGGGATGACAACGATGAGGATCGGGACCTTCATGCGCTCCCGCCACATGCTGAGCCTCCGGGGGTGGGTCTCGCGCCTTGGGGTTGAACAGGCAGGTTGCTAGTATGGAGCCAAGGTGGGCTCAGGACAAGCTGGAGATGGCTCAGTCAGGAGAGGGACGGCGAACTCGCTGCCGCGCACACGCTTGCGCGCGGCATGTCAGTCCAATCGGCATCCGAAATCCTTTGGCCTTCGGATGTCGATTGGACTAGCGCGTCAGCGTCAGCAATCCGGCGCGGGCGGCCAGCTCGTACAACGGTGTCGGCAGCAGGCCGAGAGCAAGCGTGGCGGCGGCCATCAACCCGACGGTGGCGTGCAGCCAGCCCTCACGCCGCACGTGCGGCTCACCCGTGCGCATGTACATCACCACGACGACCCGCAGGTAGAAGGCCGCCGAGATCAGCGACGTCAGCACGCCGACCAACGCCAGGCCGATCAGACCAGCATCGAGCACGGCGCTGAACAGGTAGAACTTCGCCACAAAGCCGACCGATGGCGGCACGCCGGTCAGCGACAGCATGAACAGCGCCATGGCGGCTGCCAGCCAGGGATGGCGAGTGCCCAACCCGGCGTAGTCGTCGACTTGCAGGCCCTTTCCATCAGCCGCTTCCAACGCCACAACGACGCCCCATGCGCCGAGATTGGTGATGGCGTAGGCGAACAGGTAGAACAGCGCCGCGCTGACAGCCATGGGGCTGACGCGCGGGTCGGCCGCCGCCGGCAAGGCCATCAAGATGTATCCCGCATGGGCGATGCTCGAGTAGGCCAGCAGGCGCTTGATGTTCGATTGGACGATGGCCGCCACGTTCCCCCAGATCATCGTCAGCACGGCGACCCACAGCACCGCCGGCGCCCAGGAGGCGGCCAGTGCCGGGAAGGCCAGCAGGAAGACACGCAGCAGTCCGGCGAACCCGCCGGCCTTGGCGCCAACCGACATGAAGGCCGTGACCGGGGTCGGAGCGCCCTGGTATACATCCGGCGTCCACATGTGGAACGGGACGACGGCCACCTTGAAGCTCAGGCTGACCAGGATCAATACCGCTCCAAGGACGAGCAGCGGGCTGTCGGCCGAGCCGGCCTGCGCCGCCGCCACGATGCCGGCCAGGCGCGTCGTCGACGTCGCGCCAAAGACGAGGGCGATGCCGTACACCTCGAAGCTGGAGGCAAAGGCGCCCAGCAGGAAGTACTTAAGTGCCGACTCTTCCGACTCGGGCTTCGGGCGCGCCAATCCGGCCATGACGTACAGCGGGATCGACAGCGTCTCCAGACCGATGAACAGCATGATCAGGTCACCGGCGTGGGCCATCATCATCATGCCGCTGATCACGAACAGCAGCAGCGCGTAGTACTCCCCCCGCTCCAACCCCATGCGGCGCAGGTAGTCGTGGGCCAGCGTGATGGCGAACAGCCCGGCAAAAAGGAAGAGTACGTCGAGGAACGACGCGTAGCCGTCGACCAGGAGCATGCCGTCGAAGGCCTGACGCTGGGCGCCGAACTGAGTGATGGTCAGTCCCAGCGCCGCCAACAGCCCCAGGCTGGCAAGCAAACCGGTGATGCCCTTGCGCCCTACCGGGACGAGCAGGTCCGCCAGCAGGAGCAGGCTCGCCCAGCCGGCAACGACGATCAGCGGCAGGATCGCCAGGAAGTCGCCGCCCATGGCTAGTGCGCCGCCAGCGCAGCCGTCTGAAGTGCCGCGACTAGGTGCTCGACCGCCGGCGCCATCAAGTCGAAGAACGGCTTCGGGTACAGGCCGATCCAGAAGATGAAGACCAGCAGCGGCACAAGCGTCACGATCTCACGCGGCGAGAGGTCCTTGAGTTTCTCGTTCTCCAGTTTGTCCAGCGGGCCGAGGAACATCTTCTGGAACATGTACAGCATGTAGATGGCGGCCAGGATCACGCCCAGCGCCGAGAGCCCGGCGAACCACGGCGAGCCGATGGCCTTCGAGCCGAAGGCGCCCAGCAGGATGGTGAACTCGCCAACGAATCCGTTCAGGCCGGGCAGGCCCATCGACGACAGCGTGACGATCAGCGTCAGCGCGGCATAGACCGGCATCACCTTCCACAGGCCCCCGAAGGCGTCGACGTCGCGGGTGTGGCGCCGCTCGTAGATCATCCCGACGACAAGAAACAGGGCGCCGGTGCTCAAGCCGTGGTTGACCATCTGCAGGATGCCGCCCTGGATGCCCAGCGGATTGAGGGCGAACAGCCCAAGCATAACGAAACCGAGGTGGCTGACCGACGAGTAGGCCACCAGCTTCTTGACGTCCTTCTGGGCGTACGACACGGCCGCGCCGTACAGGATGCCGATCACGGCCAGCAGCGCCATCCACGGCGCCAGCTTCACGGCGGCCATCGGGAACAGGGGCAAGTTGAAACGTAGGAAGCCGTAGGTGCCCATCTTCAGCAGGACGCCAGCCAGGATGACCGAGCCGGCCGTCGGCGCCTCGACGTGCGCGTCGGGCAACCACGAGTGCAGCGGCCACATCGGCACCTTGATGGCGAAAGCAGCGGCGAAGGCCAGGAACAGCCAGATCTGGATGTCGGCCGGGATGGAGCCCTCGAGCAGCGCCGGAACCGAGAAGGTGCCCTGGTTGAGCCCCAGCCAGACGATGGCCAGCAGCATCAGGATCGACCCGGCCATGGTGTACAGGAAGAACTTGACGGCGGCGTACATGCGCCGCGATCCGCCCCAGATGCCGATCAGGAAGTACATCGGCACCAGCGTGAACTCCCAGAAGATGTAGAACAGGAACAGGTCGAGCGCCAGGAACACGCCCACCATGCCGACCTCGAGCAGCAGGAAGAAGACCATGAACTCCTTCACCCGCTCCTCGACCGCCGACCAGGTGGACAGGATGCCGATCGGCATCAGCAGCGTCGTCAGCAGCACGAGCAGGATGCTCAGCCCGTCGACGCCCAGGTGGTACTCGATCGTCCACCCGGCCAGCCGGATCCACGGCGCGCGCACAACCAGCTGCAGCGCCGGGTTGGAGGCGTCGAACTGCGCCAGCATCGCCACGGAGAACCCGAAGGTCGCCAGCGACGCCAGGAGCGCCGTCCAACGCAGGGCATTCTTGGCCCCGCGCGGGATGAGCAGGATCACCAGCACCCCGACGAGGGGGAAGAAGGTGACCAGGTTCAGGGTGGCGAACAGGAGATCCATGGCGATGCCTCAGCTCAGAGATCGGATGAGAAAAAACGACAGCATCAGCACCACGCCGGCCAGGACATACACGGCGTAGTTGCGCACGTACCCGCTCTGCATCCGGCGCAGACCGCTCCCCAGCCGCTCGACCAGCCGCGCCAGCGCGGCCGAGGCGCCGTCGATCACCGGCAGGTCGAAGCTCTCTGCCAGCCAGCGCGTGCCCCGGCGGAAGCCCGCCGCCAGCACCGAATCGTGGAACCAGTTGTGCCAGAAGATCGTGTCGACCTGGTGAGCCAGGACATTCGCCAGGCGCACATAGCGGCGGAGGATCAGCCAATCGTAGAACTCGTCGACCCACCACTTGTTGTTCAGCGCCCGGAACAGGCGGCCCAGAGGCGCCTCGATCGGATCGGGCTGGTTCTCACCCAGCGGCCGCCGGGCGTAGATCCGCCAGGCCAGCGCGATCGCCGCCAAGGCCAGCACCGTCGACACACCGGCGACGAGCAGGCTGAACTCCGGCGCATGCTCCTCACCCAGCGTGTGACCCAGCCAGGTGCCGAGCGTGTGCACCCCCGGCAGGTTGAGGGCACCGCCCAGGAGGCTGAGGCCGGCCAGGGCTACCAGCGGCAGGACCACCACCGGCGGGTTCTCCTTAGCGTGCGCGGCGGCCTGCGAGCGAGGCCGGCCGAAGAACACCAGGAAGACCTGGCGGCCCATGTAGAAGGCGGTCAGGAACGCCGCAGCGGTCAGCAAGAGGTAGACGAGCAGGTTCTGCCCCTGCGCCGCCAGCAGGATCTCATCTTTTGAGAAGAAGCCGGCCAGCGGCGGGATACCCGCCAGCGCCAGCGCGCCGATCAGGTACACGACGAAAGTGACCTTCATGCGTGAGGCCATGCCGCCCATGTTGCGCATGTCCTGCGGATCGAAGTGCCCGCCGTGCGCGTCGCCGTGGCCCTGGGTGGCGTGGTGATGGCCGTGCTCGATGCCCAGGATAACCGAGCCGGAACCGAGGAACAGCAGCGCCTTGAAGAACGCGTGTGTGACCAGGTGGAACATGCCGGCGACATAGGCGCCCATGCCGACGGCGGCCACCATGAAACCCAGCTGGCTGATGGTCGAATACGCCAGCACTTTCTTGATGTCGTACTGGCCGACGGCAATCGTGGCGGCGAAGAAGGCCGTTGCCGCCCCGACGATGGCTACGACCGACGACGAGGCCGGCGCCAGGTGGAACAGCACGTGCGTGCGGGTGATCATGTACACCCCGGCGGTGACCATCGTGGCGGCATGGATCAGCGCCGAGACCGGCGTCGGGCCGGCCATGGCGTCCGGCAGCCAGACGAAGAGAGGCAACTGGGCGGACTTGCCCGCCGCACCCAGCAGCAGGAACAGCGTGATCAGCGTAAGGACCAGCCCGGCCTGTGGCCCGGCGGCCTCGGCATGTTCGAAAACCGTGTCAAAGGTCAGGCTGTCGAAGGCCCAGAAGGTCAGGAACATGGCGATCAAGAAGCCGAAGTCGCCGATGCGGTTGGCGACGAAAGCCTTCTTGCCCGCCACCGCGTTGCCGATCCCGTCCTTGCCCTTCTCGTACCAGAAGCCGATCAGCAGGTAGGAGCACAGCCCGACGCCTTCCCAGCCGACGAACAGCGTCAGGAACGAGTCGCCGCTGATCAGGATCATCATGGCGGCGACGAACAGGTTGAAGAAGATGAAGAAACGCGTGTAGCGTCCCGGGTCGCCCTGGAAACGCACGTCGTCATGCATGTAGCCGGTGGCGTAGACGTGGATCAGCGCGCTGACGCCCGTGACCATCAGCATCATCGTCACCGACAGCGTGTCGACCTTGATCGCCCACGGGACCGAGAGTCCCCCGATGGCGATCCAGTCGGCCACCACCACCCGGGCGCCTTCCGGGTGCTGCAGCAGCGCCAGGCCCTGCAGGACGGCCACAACAAACGCGAGCGCCACGGCGGCGCTGGCGACGAAGCCGGTGAAGCGCTCGCCCAGCCGCCTGCCCAGCGCAAGGTTGACCAGCAGGCCGGCCACCGGGAAGGCGATGATCCAGGGCACCAGCGCGAACCACCCGTTCACCGCCGCCTCACTGAAGTGCATGCCCTGCCTCCGCTCAGCCCTTCAGGCTGCTCACCAGGTCCACGTCGATGCTGTGCTTGGTCTTGAAGATGGTGACGATCAGTGCCAGACCGACAGCCACCTCGGCCGCCGCTACGGCGATGATGAAGAAGACGAAGATGTGCCCGCTCAACTGCTGCAGCGCCCGGGCATAGGCGATGAAGGCCAGGTTGGCGGCGTTGAGCATCAGTTCGACCGACATGAAGGCGATGATGGCGTTGCGCCGGATGAGCACGCCGATCACGCCCAGCGAGAACAGGACGGCCGAAAGCGCCACGACGTAGTTCGTAGGGATGTTCATCGCCCCTCCTTGCGTTCGTCGCGGGTCAGGACGATAGCGCCCACCATCGCCGCCAGGAGGAGCGTCGAGACGGCCTCGAATGGGATCAGGTATTCGCTGAACAGCACCCGCCCGACGGACTGCGGGCTGCCGAAACCCTCGAGCAGAGGGGCGGCCGTCAACAGCGTGCCGCGGCTACCCGCCAAGAGCACGTAGGCCATCAGCCCGATCAGCGCCGCGCCGAGCACCAGGCTCACCGGCCGCTGCCAGGGCAGATCCGGTCCGCTGCCGGCCTGCTGGCCGCCGAGCAGCATGATGACGAACAGGAACAGGACCATGATCGCCCCGGCATATACCGTGACCTGGACCATGGCGATGAACGCGGCGTTGAGCAGCAGGTATAGGACGGCGACGGTCACCAGGTTCAGCACCAGGAACAGCGCCGAGTAGACGGCGCTCTGGCTGGCAAGCATCGCCACTGCGGTCGCGACCGCCAAGGCTGCCAGGACGAGGAACAGGATCAGGTCAGGCGTCATGGTTTGAGTCTGGCTCCGTGGACCTCCCGGCGTGCCGAACGGCCGGGGCGGTCCGGTTCACTTCGGGTCCCGCATTTCCGGGATCGATTGGTCGAACTGTCCCGGCGTGGTTCGCATCGGCGTCGGTTGGCCGCCCGGCGGGACGGGTACCAGGAGCATCTCCTTCGGGTAGATCGCCTGCCGGCGCTCGGTGAACGACAGCTCGTAGTTGTGCTCCAGCACGATCGCCTCGGTCGGGCAGGCGTCCTCGCAGTAGCCGCAGAAGATGCAGCGCAGCATGTTGATCTCGTAGGTGCTGGCATAGCGCTCGCCGGGCGAGTAACGCTCCGCATCGGTGTTCTCCGACGCCTCTACGAAGATGGCGTCGGCCGGGCAGGCAGCCGCGCACAGCGCACAGCCGATGCATTTCTCCAGGCCGTTATCGTAGCGCTTGAGCTCGTGCCGCCCTCGGAAGCGCTCGCGCACCGGCCGCTTGACCTCCGGATACTGGAAGGTCACCGGCTTCTCGAACATGCTGCGCAGTGTGGTCCACAGGCCCTTGCCGAGCTCGATCACCAGCATCGCCTACCCTCCCAGCACCAGCACGACCAGCACGGCAGTCACAACCACATTCAGCAGCGCCGCCGGCAGCATCACCTTCCAGCCGAAGGCCATCAGCCGGTCGTAGCGGAAGCGAGGCAGCGTTGCCCGCAGCCAGATCATCAGGAACAAGATCGCCAGGACCTTGAGCAGCAGGTAGATCGGCCCAAGCCATGGGAGCTGGTCGACGAACGGTCCCCAGTAGCCCCCCAGGAACAGCGCTGCCCCGATGGCGCTCACGGCGATCATCTTGTCGTACTCGGCCATGAACAGCAGCGCGAACTTCATGCCGGAGTACTCCACGTGGTACCCGGCGGTCAGTTCCTGCTCGGCCTCGGGCATGTCGAACGGAGCGCGGTTGACCTCGGCCACGGTGGCGATCAGGAAGATCAGGAAGCCGACCGGCTGCACCAGCACGAACCACCAGGTCGCCTGCGCCTCGACGATGTCACGCATACTCATTGAGTTGGCCAGCAGGATCGGCCCGATGAACGACAGCCCGAGGGCCAGTTCGTAGCTGACCATCTGGGCCGCCGACCGCAGGCCGCCCATCAGGGCGTACTTGTTGTTCGACGACCAGCCGGCGAGGGTAATGCCGTAGACGGCAATCGAGGCGACGGCCAGAATGTACAGCACGCCGACGTTGATCCCGTCGGCCAAGCCCAGGTGGACCTGCCGCCCGCCAATGGTTACTGCAGGCCCGAACGGGAGAACGGCCAGGACGATCAACGCCGGAACGACGGTGATGATCGGCGCCACCACGAAGACTAGCTTGTCGGCCTTGTCCGGGATCAGCTCCTCTTTGAAGATCAGCTTGAGACCGTCGGCGACCGGCTGCAGGAGTCCCCAGGGGCCAGCGCGGTTGGGCCCAATGCGCACCTGCATGCGCGCCAGCACCCGGCGCTCAAAGAGCGTAAGGTAGGCAAAGCCACCCAGCAGGAAGACGATGATCACCAGCGACTTGATCACCCACTCCAGCAGGAGAGTCGAGTTCATGATGTCACTGGCTCCGGCATGCGGCTTAGCTCCGCCCGCGTGGGCTCTTCGATCGGCACGCCCACGCTGCGCGGGACCAGCGCCACGCCTGCCGGAATGGCGGCATCCGTGCGCACCGTCACGGAATGGGCCCGGCCATCCAGATGCACCTGCCCCGGCTCGTCCGCCGAAAGCGAGTGGCGGCGTGCTTCCTCAGGGTTGAGGATGATCGCGCGCTGGGCCAGGCGCTGGGCGAGAAGCGTCGAAGGCAGCAGCGTGGCCCCCCGGTCATACAGCCGGGTGACCGGCACAAGCAACACGCCAGTCCCCCGCCCGCGGGCCGTCTCGGGTTCCATCAGGTTGACGGCGATGGGCTCGCCGCGCTCGGCCGCCGACGACAGCGGAGTACCCACTCCCTGCAGGTTCTTGTAGGCCGTGCCTCCGAGGTACAGGTCGTCCCCGCCGGCCAGCGGCCACTGCGGCTCGACCTGGGCCAGGGTCTGGTAGGAGATGCCGGCATAGTCGGGCAGGTCGGCCGCCATCGCTTGCAGCACTTCCGAGGCGGTGTCGGCCAGGACCAAGCCGGATCGCCGCCCGATGCGGGCCAGAATCTCAAAATCGGGCAGCGCATCCCCGAGCGGCCGGATGGCCGGGTAGAAGCGCTGCACGCGGCGCTCACCACTGGTGAAGCTGCCTTCCCGCTCGACGAAGGATTGCGCCGGGAACACGACATCGGCGCGCTTCGCCGTCTCGGTCATCGTCAGTTCCTGAACGACAAGGAAACATCCGGCCGGAAGCGTCTCGGCCTGTGCGGGGTCGTCACCCAGCGGATCAGCCGCCATGATCAGGATCGACTTGGCCGTCGAGAGCGCCTCTCGAGCGCGATCGGGGTCCGGCCACACGCCGACGTCCCACGCACCCTGCACGTTGCCCTGCGGCCAGACGGCCACCAGTCCGCAATCGGGCTTGCCAGCGTGGCCGGTGGCGGTCAGCAGGGCGACGCCCGCGCGGGCCATCGCCTCCGTGCCGCCGAAGTCGAGCCCGTCCTGTCCGAAGAGGATCACCAGCCGGTCGGCTGAACTCATGGCCGCGGCGGAGGCCCGCACCCCGGCATCCGCCGGGTACTTGGCAAGTTCCGGACGGGCGCGGACGGCGTTTGCCAGGCCGAGCATCGCAGCCTCGGTATCCCCGTAGGCGCAGCGCAGGACGTGCGTCGCGTAGGCGTCGAGCCGTGTCGGACGCGCGTTGAGGACGGTCAGCGTGGCCCCGCGCTCGGCGGCCTGCTTGAGCCGCAGCCACCACAGCGGTGCCTCTTGATGCAGGTCGGACGCCGCCACCAGGATGGCGTCGCCCTGGCCCAGGTGTCCCAGGTTGGCGCTGCTGCCCAGGCCGACCTTCTGCACCCACTCCCCGCCCGACATGCTCGACTGCAGGAAGGCCGTCCCCCCCAGTCCCTCCACCAGCCGGCGGAAGTTGAACAGGTCCTCGTTGGACGCACGTCCGCCGACGATGCCCACCAGCGAGGCGTGCGCCGCCTGCAATCCATCGGACGCATGCGCCAGTGCCTCATCCCACGACGACTCGACCAGCACGCCGTCGCGCCGAACCATCGGGCGCGTCAGGCGCTCCGGCCCGGAGGCATAGTGGTGTCCGAAGCGGCCCTTGTCACAGATCCACAGTTCGTTGACGGCTTCGTTCTGCCGCGGCAGGACGCGCTTGATCACCTCGCGCCCGTTCGACTTGGCTTCGCGGCGCGTGTTCAGCGTCAGGTTGCACCCGACCGGGCAGTGCGGGCAGATCGAGGCGGCGTTGTTCATCTCCCACGGCCGGGCGCCGAAGCGGAAGTCCGCCGTCGTCAGCGCGCCCACCGGGCAGATGTCGGTGGTGTTGCCCGAGAAGACCGAGTCGAACCCCGGCTCGGAGAAGGTGACAATCTCAAGCTTGCGCCCGCGCTCGAAGAAGCCGATGACCGGGTCGCCGGCGATTTCCTCCTGGAAGCGCACACAGCGGGCGCACTGGATGCAGCGCTCACGGTCCAGGAAGATCAACTCACCCAGGAGCACCTTCTTGGCCAGGTGCTGTTTGTCGTCAAAGGGGAAGCGGCTGGTGCCGGCGCCCTGCGACATGGTCTGGTTCTGCAGCGGGCACTCGCCGCCCTTGTCGCACACCGGGCAGTCGAGTGGGTGCGAGGTCAGCAGGAACTCGACCACCTGCTGGCGGCCTTCACGCGCCAGCGGGCTGTCGACGCGGATCTCCCAGCCGTCTTCGACCGGCGTCGTGCAGGCCGTCTCCAGCTTGCCGGCGAACTGCATCACCGGCTGCCCGTTCTCGTTGCGCACAACCTGCCCGGTGGCCCGGTCGCGCTGCGGCCGCCCAACCTCGACCAGGCACATGCGGCACATTCCCACCGGCTTCATCTTCGGGTGGTAGCAAAAGACCGGAATGTCGATGCCCAGCTTCTTGGCGGCGTCGACGATCAGCATCCCCTTAGGCACGCTGATCTCGCGGCCGTCGATCGTAACCCGGACCAGGACGTCGCTCATGCCGATCCCTCGGCGGAGGCAGGGAACTCCTGACGGAAGCGCTCCAGCGCCGTGGTCACGGGCGTGGTCGAGAACTCACCCAGCGCACACAGGCACTTGCCCTGCATGCCGCGGGCGACGGACTCGAGCAGCGCCGCATCCGCCGGCCGGCGCCCATCACCCGTCAGGCGTTCGCTGAGGTGCAGCATCCAGTAGGTACCCTCGCGGCACGGGGTGCACTTGCCGCATGACTCGTGTTTGAAGAATTCGGTCGTCTTGCGAACCACCCAGGCCATGTCCACCGTCTCGTCCATCAGGATCAGCGACGCCGAGCCAAGCGCAGAGCCCAGCGCGGCCACGGACTCGTAGTCCATCGGCGTGTCGAGCACGGCGTCCGTGGCGGCCAGGATGGACGAGGATGCCCCGGCGGGCATGATCGCCTTCAGCCGCCGCCCGCCGGGAATGCCGCCGCCGTGGGTGTAGATCAGCTCGCGGAAGGTGGTCCCCAGCGGCAGCTCGTAGTTCCCTGGGCGGACGATGTGGCCCGACAGGCAGAAGACCTTTGGCCCCGGGCTCTTCTCGGTGCCGATGCTCCGGTACCATGCCGCGCCGCGGCTCACGATCGGCGGAAGGTTCGTGAGAGTCTCCACGTTGTTGATGACGGTCGGCTTGCCATACAGGCCCTCGGCCGCCGGGAAGGGCGGGCGCAGCCGCGGCTGGCCCAGCTTGCCCTCCAGCGACTCGAGCAGCGCGGTCTCTTCACCGCAGATGTACGCGCCGGCGCCCAGGTGCACCCGAATGTCGAGCGCGTAGTCGGTGCCGAAGAGCTTCTTGCCCAGGAATCCAGCGGCGCGCATCTCGCCGAGCTTGTCTTCCAGCACCTGCGCCAGGTCCCAGAACTCACCCCGGCAGTACACATAGGCCAGGTTCGCCTGGGCCGCGTAGGCGCAGATCGCCACGCCTTCAAGGAACTGGAATGGGTTCTGTTCGAGGATCTCGCGGTCCTTGAAAGTCCCCGGCTCCGATTCGTCGGCGTTGGCCACGACATAGCGGGGGAAGACGTTAGGCGTCAGGAAGCTCCACTTGACGCCGGCAGGGAAGCCGGCGCCCCCGCGCCCGCGCAGGCCCGAGGCCTTCACCAGATCGATCACCTGGGCCGGCGTCTGTGTGGTGACGGTCTGCCGCAAGGGCTCGAAGCCCCCGTGCTTGCGGTAGACCTCCAGCCGGTCGAGGCCGGGCAGGTCGCGATGGCGCAGCAGGATGTGCTCAGCCATGCGTCACCTTCCGGCGCAGATCCTCAATGACAGCCATGGCCGACTCAACCGTCTGGTTCTCGTGGTAGTGAATGCCGTCGGTGTCCTGCACCTGGAACATCGGCGCCCGGTCGCATCCGGCCAGGCACATCACCGCCTCGACGGTGATCATCCCGTCCGGCGTCGTCTCGCCCAGCCGCACGCCGAGGTTCTGGCACACCTGCTCAGCGAACGTCTCGGCGCCGCGCAGGGCGCAGGGCAGGTCGGTGCAGATCTGCACCCGCAGCTTGCCCTCGGCCTGGTCATGGTACAGCGTGTAGAACCCGACCAGCGATCCGACTTGTGTCGGCTCGGCGCCGACCAGGTCGGCGACTTCCTGCAGCGCGGCCCGCGTGACGTGACCGTATTCCTTTTGCGCCAAGTAGAGCAGCGGCATGGCGGCCGAGCGCTTGTGCTCGGTCGGGTACTTGGCCAAGATGGCGTCGATCTCGGTGCTGTACTTGTCTGCCAGCAAGGTGGCCTCTCCTGCCCTAGCGGTCTGCGTCTCCCAGCACGATGTCGGCACTGCCGATAATGCCGACCAGATCGGCGACGAAATGCCCCTTGCTCAGCCGGGGCAGCACCTGCAGGTGGGCGAAACTCGGGGTGCGGAAGTGAACGCGGTAGGGTTTCGGCCCGCCGTCCCCGACCAGGTAGCAGCCCAGCTCGCCGCGCGGCGACTCGGTGGCGACGTAGACCGCGCCCTTGGGCGCCGGGAAGCCCTCGGTCCACAGCTTGAAATGGTGGATGACCGCCTCCATGCTGTGCCCTAGCTCCGATCGCGGGGGCGGGACGAACTTGCGGTTGCTGCTGATGAACGGCCCGCCCGGCAGGCGGTCCAGCGCCTGCTGGATGATGCGCACCGACTGGTACAGCTCGGCCATGCGCACGAGGTATCGGTCGTACGTATCGCCGTGCGTGCCCGTCGGCACGTCAAACTCGTACTGCTCATACCCGCTGTACGGCTGCGCCTTGCGGAAGTCGAGGCCGATGCCCGAGCCGCGCAGCATCGGGCCGGTCAACCCCCAGCGCAGGGCATCCTCGGCCGAGATCACGCCGATGCGGCGCGTGCGGTCTACGAACAGCGGGTTCTTGGTGAGCATGCTCTCGTACTCGGCGATGCGCGCCGGAAAGGCCTTCAGGAAGCGGCGTACGGCGTCCTCAAACCCGGGCGGCAAGTCGCGCCACAGCCCGCCGGGACGGATATAGGACGTCATCATGCGCTGGCCCGAGACCATCTCGAACAGGTCGAGGATGAGTTCGCGCTCGCGGAAGCAGTACAGGAAGACCGACATGGCGGCCAGGTCGAGGGCGTGGGTGGCCAGCCAGACCAGATGCGAGGAAATGCGCTGCAGCTCGGTCAGGATCACCCGCACCGCCTGGGCCCGCGGCGGGACATCCAGCTCCACCAGTTTCTCGACCGCCAGGCAGTAGGTCAGGTTGTTGCCCAGGTTGTTCAGGTAGTCCATCCGGTCGGTCATGACCAGGGCCTGGGTGTAGGTCTTGACCTCCATGTTCTTCTCGATGCCGGTGTGCAGGAAGCCAATATCCGGAATGCAGGTGACGACTACCTCGCCGTCGAGCTCGAGCAGCAGGCGCAGCACCCCGTGCGTGCTGGGGTGCTGCGGCCCCATGTTGAGGAGCATCGTGTCGCCCGCCAGGGCGCGCGGCGAGACTAGGTGCTTCAGCTCATCGACCGTGACTTCCATGGAGGTGGGAGGCATCACGCGTCCTTCATTCCTTGGCGTACGCCTTGCGCCGGTCGATCTCGGCGGCGTTGAAGGTGAACTGGACCTCTTCGTAGCCGAGCGGGTAGTCTTTGCGCAGCGGATGGCCCACCCAGTCGGCCGGCATGAGGATGCGGCGCGGGTCGGAGTGTCCGCCGAAGGTCACCCCGAACATGTCGAAGACCTCGCGCTCGTGCCAGTTGGCGTTGGGGTAGACCGATTCGATCGACGCCACCTCGGGCGAAGACGAGAGCAGCGGCACGCGCAGGCCGAGGAAGATGTTGTGCTGCAGGCTGTAGAGCTGGTAGACGATCGAGAAGCGCGGCTCCTCCGGCCAGTAGTCGACGGCCGTCAGTGCCGCCAGGAGGTCGAAGCTCAGGCGCGGGTCGTCGTGGAGCAGCTGGCAGGCGGCGCGGATCGCCCCGCGGTCGATGACCACGGTCGTCTGCCCGCGGAACTCCTCGACGGCCGGGATCCGGTCGCCGAACTTCTCGCGCAGCATGGCGGCGGCGTATTCGACGTGGCTCATGGCGCCACCTTCGTGCCCCAGTCCTTGATCTTTTCGCCGCGCACCTTGGCGTGCAGCGTCAGGATGCCGTGGATCAAGGCTTCGGGGCGCGGGGGGCAGCCGGCTACGTAGACATCGACCGGTACGATCTCATCCACGCCCGGCACGATGGCGTAGTTGTTGAACACGCCGCCGCACGAACAGCAGTCGCCCATGGCCACCACCCACTTGGGATCCGGCATCTGGTCATACAGCCGGCGCAGGACGGGCGCCATCTTGCGGCTGACGCGACCGGCCACGATCATCAGGTCGCTCTGCCGCGGGCTGGGGCGCATCAGCTCCATGCCAAAGCGGCTCATGTCATAGTCGGCCGACTGGGCGCTCATCATCTCGATGGCGCAGCAGGCCAGGCCGAACAGCATCGGCCACATGGCGTTCGTCCGGCTCCAGTTGACCGCCTGTTCCAGCGTGGTGGTCGCCACGCCCAGGTTGCCGAGCTTCTGCTCTACTCCCATTCGAGCGCTCCCTTCTTCCACGCGTAGACGAAACCGATAAGCAGCACGCAGATGAACACCGCCATCTGCACCAGGCCGCGCAGGCCCAGTTCGCGCAAGACAACCGCCCACGGGAGGAGAAAGACCGTCTCGATATCGAACAGGATGAACAGGACGGCCACCAGGTAGAAGCGCACGGGGACGCGCCGCTGCCCGGGGCCGTAGGGGTTCATGCCGGATTCGTACGGGGAGCCCTTGGTGGCGGTTGGACGGCGCGGGCCGAACAGGTGCCCGAGCGTGACCGCTGCGACGGCCACGAAGGTGGCCAATACTATCAGGACCAGGATGGGAAGGTAGTCTGCCGGCATGCGCGCCTCACCTGCGAGGGTTCGTCCTCGAACCGATCCTGATAAGTTGGACCTACTAAGGAAAGTGTGTTCATTCTATCACAAGCCGGATGTGAGGGTCAACCAGGCGACCGTTGACAAGTCGATGCGGCGCATGCGTTAATGAGCATGCCGAGACACCTCCGGCGCGCCGGGCGCCCCACATTGTACTGTTTCGTGCCGGTCGTCCACCGCTCAGCACGGCATCGTTCAGAGGGTTCGATGGCCCGCCTTCGGCTCGTTCGCCTTGCCCTACCTCTCGCGCTGGCCGGGCTTCTGCTGGCCTCGCCGGGGTGTACCCCGGCGTCCGAGACCGCCACCGTCGTGCGCGTGGGCTACTTCCCCAACCTGACTCACAGCCAGGCGCTCATCGGATTGTCCCGCGGGGACTTCGAACGCGCTCTGGCGCCGACGGCGCGGCTCGACCCCAAGGCCTTCAACGCCGGACCCTCTGTGATCGAGGCATTGTTCGCCGGCGAGATCGACCTGGCGTACATCGGGCCCAATCCGGCGGTCAACGGCTATGTCCGCAGCCAGGGCGAGGCTTTGCGCGTCATTGCCGGCGCAACCAGCGGCGGGGCAGCGTTCATCGTCCGACCGGAGTCCGGCATTGATTCGCCGGACGACCTGAGCGGCAAGCGGCTGGCCAGCCCGCAGCTCGGAAACACCCAGGATGTCGCCCTGCGGGCGTACCTGTCCCGCAACCAGCTGAAGACGACCGAACAAGGTGGCACGGTCCAGATCATCCCGACCGCTAACCCGCAGATCCTCGACCTGTTCCGGCGCGGCGAGATCGACGGCGCGTGGGTGCCGGAGCCATGGGCGACGCGACTGCTTCTCGAAGGGGGCGGTGTCCTGTTCCTCGATGAGCGCTCCCTTTGGCCCGACGGCGACTTCACCACTGCGCTTCTGATCGCGCGCACCGGGTTCCTCCAGGATCACCCGGATCTCGTGCGTCGCTGGCTGGAGGCGCATGTCGACGTGACGGTGTGGGAGCAGTCGAACCCCGACGAAGCCAAGCGGTTGGCGAATGAGGAGATCCTGCGCATTACCGGCCAGGCGCTTCCGAAGGCCGTCCTCGACGGCGCCTGGGCGCGCCAGCGCGTCACCTACGACCCACTGACCGCCACCATCATCGCTTCGGCCCAGGCCGCCTTCGCGGCCGGCTACCTTGACGCCGAGCCCGAGCTGAGCGGCCTGGTCGACCTGGCACCGCTGAACGCCGTGCTGCGTGATCACGGGCTCCCGGTGCTGCCTTGACCTCGCCGTCGTCTTCCCCTTCGCCTGCCTGGAAGCTCGAGCTGCGCGGGGTGAGCAAGACCTTCCGCTCGCCGCACGGCGACTTCCCCGCTTTGCGAGGCCTGGACGTGCGCGCCGCCTCGGGCGAGTTTGTCTGCCTGCTCGGCCCATCAGGCTGCGGCAAGACCACGACGTTGAATATCATTGCCGGGCTGGAACAGGCCGACAGCGGGACCGTCTGGATGGACGGCCAGCCCGTCGGCGGCCCCGGGCCGGATCGCGTCCTGATCTTCCAGGAACCGGCGCTCTTCCCGTGGCTCAACGTGCGCGACAACGTCGCCTTTGGATTGGCTGCGCAGGGCGTCCCGCGCCGCGAACGGCAGCGAGCAGCCGACGTCCAGCTGGAGATGGTCCACCTGCAGGAGTTCGCCGCCGCTTCGGTGCACCAGCTCTCCGGCGGGATGAAGCAGCGCGTGGCGCTGGCCCGCGCCCTGGCACTCAATCCGCAGGTGCTGCTGATGGATGAGCCCTTTGCTGCCCTGGACGCCCAGACGCGCGAGGCACTGCACCTCGAGCTGCAGTCCCTATGGTCGGCGACCGGCAAGACCATCGTGTTTGTCACCCACAATGTCCGCGAGGCGCTGGTGCTTGGCGACCGCGTCGTGCTGCTCTCGGCCCGACCGGGGCATGTGAAGAGCGAGTTCCGCTGCGACCTGCCGCGACCGCGGCCGATGGAGAGTCACACGCTGGTGGACATGGCCCAGGCGATTCTCACCGACCTGCGCAGCGAAGTGCAGGCGGCCCAGGAGGAGGCGCGCCATGAGCAGCACCCGCTCTAGGCTGCTGTTCTTCGCCGGGCTGATCGTGTTGTGGGAGATCCTCGTGCGCCTGCACCTGTGGCCGGCGTACGTGTTCCCGTCGCCCCTGGCCGTCGCGCGTTCGCTGTTCGACGGCATCCTCAGCGGCATGATTCCGCTGGCCGTCCTCACCAGCCTGCGCCGCGTCACGCTTGCTTATGCCGGCTCGTTGCTGATTGGGATCCCGCTGGGCCTCTTGCTCGGCCGATCGCGCATGCTCCAGGACACGTTGGGCACGCTCGTGCTTGGCCTTCAGGCGCTGCCGAGCATCTGCTGGCTGCCGCTGGCCCTGCTGTGGTTCGGGCTATCGGAGGCCGCGATCGCCTTCGTGGTCGTGATGGGCGCCGTGCTGTCGATCACGCTGTCCACGGCGGACGGAGTACGCAACACGCCGCCTCTGTACCTGCGCGCCGCTCGGACGATGGGAGCACGCGGCTGGCGGCTGTACTCCGGCGTCATCCTCCCATCGGCGCTGCCTGCCATCCTGTCCGGGATGAAGCTGGGCTGGTCGTTCGCCTGGCGCTCTCTGATGGCCGCCGAGCTGCTGTACGTCAGCCTGGGGCTGGGTCAGGTGCTGACGCTGGGACGCGAGCTCAATGACATGGCCCGCGTCCTGGCGGTGATGCTGGTGATCGTCACCATCGGCCTGTTGACCGACTACGCCGTCTTCCGCCCGGCCGAGCGCCGCGTCCGGCAGCGCTGGGGGCTGCAAGGCAACACCTGAGCTGTATCGCTGGAGAAGGTGCATACTATCGGACGGCGCCGCGGAAGCACCCTGCGGTCCCTCGCCCCCAAGCACGATTTGCCCTGACTTCCGGAGGATCACCATGGATACCCATGCCGGCATCCGCGAACCGGGAACCACGCAGCGCCTGCACTACCTGGACTGGCTGCGGGTGCTGGCCATCTTCTTCGTGTTCGTGTTCCATGCCATTCACGTCTTCGACTTCGGCGGGTGGCAGATCAAGAACCCTGACCAGAGTGAGCTGATCACCATCATCCTCACGCTGCTCAGTCTGTGGGGGATGCCGTTCTTCTTCCTTGTCGCCGGCGCCGCCAGCTGGTTCGCCCTGCAGCGGCGAGCCCCGCAGCAGTACCTGTCCGAGCGCCTCAAACGCCTGGCGATCCCGTACGTCGTCGGAACGCTGCTCTTCTCGCCGCTGCAGTACTACCTGTGGTGGAGGAACCAGGTCTTCCTGGGGAAGGCTGGCCTGACCTTCGCCGAGTTCATTCGGGGCGAGCTGCCGCCGTTTGATCCCGCGCTGCTACACGCCCCAGGCTTCAGCCCCAAGTGGATCGGCACCGGATTCCACTTGTGGTTCATCGGCTTCCTGTTCCTGTACGCGGTCATCACGCTGCCGCTCTTCCGCTGGCTCATGACGGAGGCCGGCCTGCGAGCGCGCACCGCGTTGGGGGGGCTGTGTCAGCGCCGCGGCGGGATCACCGTCTTCGTCCTTGCCTTCATCGTCGTCGAACTTGCGCTCCGTCCCTTCTTTCCCCTGGAGCATGACTGGGCCGACTTCCTCTTTCGCATGTGCTTCTTCATCCTGGGCTTCGTTCTCTATTCCAGCGAGGACATCGCGCGCGCCGTCCGCAGGGATTGGTGGGTGCTATTGGCACTGGGCACCGCTTGCGTGGCGGCGCTGCTAGGGATGTATCTCGCCGACCTGCCGGTCTTCGAGTGGGGTGGCGATCCGTCCACACCGTGGTTCTACCTGATCCACAGCGCGACGACCATCATCGCCTATAGCTACAGCCTGGTGATGCTGTTCGTCGGCATGCGCTTCCTCAACGTCACCAATCGGCTGCTCACCTATGCTCAGGAAGCCGTCCTTCCATTCTTCATGCTCCATCAGCCGGCCATCATCGTGGTGGCCTTCTTCGTCGTGCAGTGGGACGCCGGCATCCCACTCAAGCTGGTCACCGTGCTCGTCAGCTCCTTTGCCGTCGCCCTGGGTCTGTACGAACTGGTTATCCGGCGAATCAGCTTCCTGCGAGTCGTCTTCGGCATGCATGCCGGATCCGATGACCGGCGCCGGTCGTCGGCAGCTCCAACCGCGGGAGGATGAGCCGGCGACGCGAAATCCCATGATGCAAGGGCCCTCCGGCGGAGGGCCCGCACGCGGCATGAGCGGATGATCAGGCTCCTGGAAACGCAGCGGGCGCCTCATCGGCGCCCGCATCTTAGGCCAGGTAGTCGCGCAGGTGGCGGCTGCGCGTCGGGTGGCGCAGCTTGCGCAGTGCCTTGGCTTCGATCTGCCGGATGCGCTCGCGGGTGACGTTGAAGTACTTGCCCACCTCTTCGAGCGTGTAATCCTTCCCGTCGAGCAGCCCGAAGCGCATCTCCAGCACCTGCCGCTCCCGCTCGGTCAGGACCGAGAGGGCGTTCTGCACCTGCTCCTTGAGCAGCTCGCGCGCCGCGGCGTCCACCGGCTCGGGCATTGTCTCGTCTTCAATGAAGTCCCCGAGCTGGCTGGATTCCTCCGAGCCGACCGGCGTCTCGAGCGACATGGGCTCCTGGGCGATGCGGATGATCCGCCGGACCTTCGCCGCCGCGCGGCGCCACTTACGCTCCAGAGCAGGGTCCATGGAACCATCGCCGCTGACGCCGCGCTGGATGAGCGAAACATCCTCCGGTTCAAGCAGCTCCATCTCCAGCGCCAGCTCCTCGGACGACGGCTCACGTCCGAGCTCCTGGACCAGGCGGCGCTGAACGCGCATCAGCCGGTTGATGGTCTCGACCATGTGCACCGGGATGCGGATGGTGCGTGCCTGGTCGGCGATCGCCCGGCTGATCGCCTGCCGGATCCACCACGTGGCATAGGTGCTGAACTTGTAGCCCTTGGCCGGATCGAATTTCTCCACCGCCCGCAGCAGCCCGATATTCCCCTCCTGGATCAGGTCGAGGAAGGCAATGCCCCGCCCCATGTAGCGCTTGGCGACGCTGACGACCAGCCGCAGGTTGGCGCGAATGAGGGCCGCCTGGGCCTCTTCGGCCAGCTGGTGAATGACGACCATCTCGGCCCGCACCACGCGGGGCTTGGGGATCCAGCCCAGAAAGGTGCGCGGCGTTGGCAGGGTCTTGCCGCGGCTCAGCTTGGTGCTCAGCTTCTGCTGCACCTCGGCCGGGAACAGGTAGCAGGCCAGAACGACCTCAAGCGCGTTGCGCGCCACGTGCTCCCAGGCGGGGTCGGCGCCCCACATGCCGTTCCCCAGCCATGCCCGAAGATAGGAGGGCGAGTCCCCCTGCCAGGTGATCCGGAGCTGGTTGGCCTCTTCGAGCAGCAGGCGCAGGTCCGGCGCCCGCTGGCGCAGGCGCCGCGCGTCCTCCAGCATGCGCTTCCACGACGTGCGGAGGTCATCGTAGAGCCGGGCGTGGAGGGCCTGGGCACTGACCTCGGATTTCTGGCGTGAGGGGCGTCCGGCTGCCAGCACATCCAGCCGCCGGGCGGCTTCCATTCGCAGTGCCAGCCACAGCTCCTGATCCGAGCCCAGGAGTTCGACCCGGCCGATTTCCTTCAGGTACAGGCGGACCGGGTCGTCGGCCAGCTCGAGCGCGGCGGTGAGCTCTTCGAGGTCGAGCTCCTCTTCGCCGCCTTCTTCGGCCGCATCGTAGACTTCGTCCAGATCGGGTTCGACGTCAACCGATTCGCCTTCAACCGCCTCGAGGCCCTCTTCGACCTCAAGCTCAGCTTCGACCTCGACCTCCGGCTCGCCCTCGGCCTCATCCGGCGGGTCAAGGCCGGGAAGGTCAATGGCGTCATCCTCGGGGTTGGGCGTGCCGGCTTTCCTACCCATGCGGCTCACGACGCTCGCGGCGAGGGAGCCGCGCCCTGACGCCGGACCAGGGCCTGCTCCAGGCGGGACTTCTGTCCGGCCAACTTGCGCACTCGTGCAGCGAGCAGCGCTTTCTCCTCTCCGGTTTCAGCCCCGGTGTCCCGGGCTTCCTCTTGTGCCGCCAGCAGTTGGAACTGGATCTGCTGCAGATCGGCCTCGAGCACGCGCTTGCGGAGTTGCAGGAAGCGCGCCAGCACTTCCTCCAGCACCTTCGGCTGGTTCAGGTCGATCGACATGACGGCCGACAGCGTCCCAATCTCGTCCAGCATCGACTGCGCATACTCGGTCAGCGCCTCAGGCACCTGGTTCCGCCAGCCCTCGCCCGGGTCCTGATCATCCTGCGCCAGGGCCGTGCGAATGGCCAGAAAGATAACCTGACGCTCCGTTCCTGTAAAGTCCTGAGGCACGAGGCGCTCGAGATCGAGCTCCGCCAGCTGGCGATCGACCCGGTAGGCGATCTCCGGGGATCGCAGCAGCAGGCCGAGGCAGAAGCGCTCGATGCGTGCTTCGGAGGCCTCCGGCGCCTGAAGCGGGGTATCTGAGGCGGGCGCGGCCGTCCGGCGGCGGCGCCCGGACGCCGCCTGGCCCCCACCCGAGAGCAGTGCGCGCTCGTCCACCTGCAGCCGGCGCGCGAGCTTCTGCCGATAGGCCTCGCGTTCGACCGGGTCGGCCACATCGGCGATCAACGGCAGGACCTGCCTTGCCACCTGCGCCTTGACTTTCGGGTCGGAGGTGTCGTGCCCGGCGGTCATCACGTCGAGGACATAGTCCACGACCGACTGCGCCCGCCCGACGAGCGCCGGCCAACCGGCCGGATCCGCGGCCACGACCTCATCGGGGTCTTTTCCGGCCGGCAGCGTGACGACGCGCAGCTCGGCGTCCAGCCGCCCCTCATGCCGCACTAGCCCGCGCGCGTCGAACACGGGATCCGCCTGGCGATCCATCGCCTCGCGCGCCAGCGTCAGGCCGCGCAGCGTCGCCTGATCCCCGGCGGCATCGGCGTCCAGGGCCAGGACGATGCGCCGGGTGAAGCGCTTGAGCAGGCGGAGCTGGTCCTCCGACAGCGCCGTGCCCATGGGCGAGACGGCGTTAGCGTAGCCCGCCTGGTGCAGCGCCATGACATCCAGGTAGCCCTCGACGATCACGGCCTGATCGGCGGCCCGGATCGCCTGGCGGGCTTTGTCAAGCCCGTAGAGCAGGCGCCCCTTGTCGAACAGCGCCGTCTGCGGCGAGTTGAGGAACTTGGGCACATCGTTGGGGTCGACGATGCGCGCCCCGAAGCCGGCCATCCGGCCTCGGGCATCGCGGATCGGGATCATGATCCGATGGCGGAAGCGGTCATACGCGCCGCCGCTCTCGCGCTCGCTCACCAATCCGGCATCCAACAGCTCCTGCTCGCTGTAGCCGCGCTCCTGCAGATGGTGCAGCGCCGCGTCCCATGTGTGCGGCGCATAGCCGATCTCGAAGGTCTCCAATGTGGGGTCGGTCACGTCGCGCTGGTGCAGGTAGGCGAGCACCGACTCGCCGGCGGCCGTTTCGCGCAGGTGGTGCCGGTAGAAGGCCACCGCGATCTCAAGCGCCTCACGCAGCCGCGCGTGCGACTCGTCGGCGATATCCTGCGCCTGCGTACGCGCCGGAAGCTCGACGCCGGCGCGCTCGGCCAGGCGCCGCAGCGCCTCGGGGAAGTCCCAGCCTTCCTTCTTCATGACGAACTTGAAGATGTCGCCGCCTTCGTTGCAGGCGCCGAAGCAGCGCCAGTTCCCGGTATCCGGAAAGACGACGAAGGCCGGCGTGCGCGTGTTCGGGTGGAACGGGCAGAAGCCGGTGAAGTTCTTCCCGGTCTTGCGAAGCTTCACCGACTGGCCGATCAGCTCGACGATATCGACCCGATCCTTGATGTCGTCGACCACGCTCATCGGGGACCTTTCGGATGCCGGCTCGAACCCAGGCGGCGATTCTAGCCGCAATGCCGGGCGGCTGCAGGGGGAGGCGTACGGATCGGCAGCGACCCTCCGCCATCCGGGACAGGCGCCAGGATCCGGCCCGGCATCGTCCGGACGATCCCGATGCCGGCCGCGCGAGAGCTTCCAATCAGACGGACCGGGGGGAGCCTCGCTCCCCCCGGCCATCTCGGGATGCATGTCTCGGAAAGGGATTCGTCAGCCGGCTTGCCCCTTGGGCTAGAAACCCTCCATCTTGGACAGGTCGGCGACGCCGTCGGCCAGCGCCACGATGCGCTGCAGCAGCGCCAGCCGGTTGGACCGCACGGCCGGATCCTCGGCCATCACCAGTACGTCCTCAAAGAAGCGCGTGATGGTCGGAATCATCGGCTGGAATGCCGCCAGGAAGTCCTCCACCGAGCCGGCGCTCCGCGGGCTCGCCTCGGCTGTCCGCAGCGCTGCTGCCAGGTCTTTTTCGGCCGGCTCTTTCAAAGCCTTCTCGCTCAGCGACGCCGTCAAGGGCTGGCTGCGGGTGATGCGCACGCAGCGGGCGAACGCCTGAAGCGTGACAGGCCAGTCCTCGGCGCTTGCCCATCGTTCGAGCTCCGTCACGGCCCGAACCGCGCCGGCCGGATCATGGGCCTGCGCGCTCAGGACGGCGTCGACGGCATCGTAGCGGTGGCCATCGGCCAGCAACAGCCCGGACTGGCGGCCGGCAATGAAGGCCAGGCACTCCGCTTCGGCGTTCGGAGGCACCGGGATCGGCAACCCATCCGCCGCCTGGCGCAGGCCGCGACGCAGGTCGAAGCGCAGCCCGCGTTCCAAGAGGTTCTGGACCAGGCCGATGGCGGTCCGGCGCAGCGCGAACGGGTCGCGCGCCCCGGTAGGCTGCAGGCCGGCGGCGAACAGGCCCATCAGCGAGTCCAGACGATCGGCCAGGCCGACGACCAGGCCCGGCAGGGTGCTGGCCGTGCGGTCGGCGGCGTTGCGCGGCAAGTAGTGCTCAAAGATCGCTTCGACTACGGCCTCCGACTCGCCATCGGCGCGGGCGTACTGCCGCCCCACCTCGCCCTGCAGCGAGGTCATCTCGACCACCATGCCCGTCGCCAGATCGGCCTTGCACAAGTGCGCCGCGCGTGCGGCCGCTTCCGCCGCGTCGGCTTCCAGGTGCAGATCGCCGGCCAACCAGGCCGTAAGGCGTTCGATTCGCCCGACCTTGTCGAGCACCGACCCGAGCTTCTCCTGGAAGGTCAGCGTCGCCAGGCGCGGGATGTACGCCTCCAGGGGTTGCCTCCGGTCGCGCTTGACGAAATAGGCCGCGTCGGAGAAGCGGGCACGCAGCACATGCTCGTTGCCCTGGACCACCGTGTCCAGGTGCTGCGGCCCGCCGTTACGCACGGCGATGAAGTGCGGCAGCAGCACGCCGTCCTTCTCCACCGGGAAATAGCGCTGGTGCTTGCGCATGACCGCCACCAGAACCTCGCGAGGCAGCTTCAGGTACTCCGCATCGAACGAACCCAGGAGCACCGTGGGCTGCTCGACGAGGTTGGCGACCTCAGCCAGCAGCGCCTCATCCGGCGGGACGCTCCCGCCGACCTGCGCCGCCAGCCGTTCGACCTGCGCCTGAATGGCGACACGGCGAGCCTCCGGATCGAGGACGATCCCGGCGCGCTCGAGTGTCGCCGGGTACTCGCCGGCGGAGCTGATGACGACGCTCTCCGGCCGCGCGAAGCGCATCAGGCGCGTCTGGTTCCCGGCGGTCAGGCCGGCGAAGGCGAAGGGGACGACCTGCTCACCGTGCACGGCGACCAGCCAGCGAATCGGGCGGGAGAAGACTGCGCCGGATGCGTTCCAGCGCATCGACATGTCGAACTTGAGCGACGCCACCAAAACGGGTAGAGCATCCATCAGGACATCACCCGCCGGGCGGCCAACCTGACGGACTTCAGCCACGGCGTACCGGCCTCCGTCCATCTCCCGGATCTGCAGCGCCTCGACGGCGATGCCTTTGCCCTTGGCGAAGCCCGTCGCCGCGGCGGTGGGTTTGCCATTCGCGTCGAAGGCGCGATCGGCGGGCGGACCCTTGACCAGCGAGACCAGCTCACGTTGCGCCGGCTCCAGGGCATCGACCAGCACGGCCAATCGGCGCGGGGTTCCCAGGACGCGAATCGCACCGTGTCCAAGGCGATGGTCGTCGAGGAGCGACGGCACGGCCTGGCGCAGTTGTTCGAGCGCCGAGTCCAGATCACCGGCCGGGAGCTCTTCGGTGCCAATCTCAAGGCAGAAAGGTGCCGCGGAGCGGAGTGCCTGCGTGGCGCGGGCCACGGTCCTGGCCGCAGGCGCCGCCTCGCGCTGCGGCTCGAGCCAGGGGAACTCGGCCGTCTGCCGCTGCACGAGGTAGGCCTCCGAGACGCGGCGCGCGAGGTCGCGCATGCGCCCGAACAGGGCGGCGCGATCGGCGACACCGACGGCGCCGCGCGCGTCGAGGACGTTGAAGGCGTGCGAGCAGCGCAGGACATAGTCGTGGGCCGGAAGCACGAGCCCGGCCTGCAGGCAGATGTTGGCTTCCGCCTCGTATTCGCTGAACAGCGAACGCAGCCGGTCGACGTTGGCCGTCTCGAAGTTGTAGCCGCAGTACTCGCGCTCGCCCTGCAGCTGCAGCTGACCGTACGTCCGCCGCTCGTTCCAGCGTATGTCGAGGAACGTATCGACGTTCTGCAGGGCGATCAAGATGCGCTCCAGCCCGTAGGTGATCTCGACCGACACCGGATCGAGCGGCATCCCGCCCGCTTGTTGGAAGTAGGTGAACTGGGTGATCTCCTGCCCGTCGAGCCAGACCTCCCAGCCGAGTCCCCAGGCGCCCAGCGCCGGCGAAGCCCAGTTGTCCTCCACGAAGCGGATGTCGTGGCGCGCCGGCTCGATGCCCAGCGCCAAGAGCGACTCGAGGTAGATCTCCTGCGGGTTGCCCGGATCCGGCTTGAGGATCACCTGGAACTGGTAGAAGTGCTGCCAGCGATTGGGGTTCTCGCCGTAGCGGCCATCGGTGGGCCGGATGGACGGCTCGACGTAGGCCACGTTCCACGGCTCGGGGCCGAGGACCCTCAGGGCCGTGGCCGGGTTCATCGTCCCGGCGCCCACCTCGGTGTGGTACGGCTGCCACAGCACACAGCCCTGGCGACTCCAGAACTGCTGCAGGTTCAGGATCACATCCTGAAAGGTCAGGGGCGTCTGGGACAAGTGTGCTTTCTCCGAAGAAGACCTGCCGCCATGCTCACTGGGTAGCAGGGGCGTGGGGCTCGAGATGCCGGACCTGGCGCAGGAAAACGGGCGCCTGAAGCCGGCGCTCGAGCAGGTAGCTCACGTAGGCTTCGAGCACCAGCCCGGTCTCATCCAGCACCTCAAAGCGCACATGCGGGGCCACGGCGGTGGCAAACGTGCTGCGCTGGTAGTGACGCAGTACTTTGAGGGCCGCCAGTGATAGTCGGCGCGCCTCCGGCCGGCGCGGCCCGCAATCCGGACACACCACGCCGCCCGCGGCGGCCGAGAAGTACTGGTCGACTGGACGGACCTCGGCCCCGCAGCCCAGGCATCGAAACAGCTCGGGACGGTAGCCGAGCAGGTCGAGCAGCCGGAGCTGGTAGTAGTCGACGACGGCGGCCGGCTCGTGCGGCTCGGACAGCCGGTCGAGCGTATCGACCAGCAGCCGGTACAGCCCGCGGCTCTCGCCTTCCTGGACGGTGAAGCGATCCATCAGCTCAACGACGTAGGCGGCGTGCCCGAAGCGCTCCAGGTCCTGATGCAGCCCGGTATGCAGGTCCAGCGCCGTGGCCTGTGTGATGACGTCCAGATCGCGGCCGCGGGCGATCTGCAGCTCGACGCGAGTGAACGGCTCGAGATGCCCGGCCTTGCGCGAGCGCAGCTTGCGCACGCCCTTGGCAATCAGGCGCAGCTTGCCGTGCTCCGGGCTGTACGCGGTGAGGATGCGATCCGCCTCTCCGAATTCCCCCCGGCGCAGGACGACCGCTTCCGTCCGGTAGAGGCGCTCGCGGCTGGGCATGCGCGGATTATACCAGCGGGGTTGCATACGGCCCCCTGGCCATCGGCGGTGTGTGCGTGCCGGGCGCCGGAAAGGAGTCCGTTCGACCCGTCCGGTTGGCGCCGAGAGGGTCGGCCCCAATCTTGTGGTCCAGATTAGACAATCTTGACTTATAATACCAGTTATCGCCAATTGGTCTCCCGCAGTCACATGCAGATCACCGGGCCAACCCACGACCTGCCCGGCGGGCAGAGGTTTGCCGGAGCTCTTGCCCGGCCGCGTACCTATGCACCGCCCAGCCGCCGATTTGCCCTTGCCCATCATCCACGTCTGACGTCAGAACCTCTCGCCAGGAGGAGATAGCATGCCCCAGCGCACTCGCACTACGGTGGTACGCGTTGTTGTTTCTCTGACGCTGCTCTTGACCCAGTTTACCAGCCTGCTTCCGGCTTCAGCTCAGGGCGGGCCCAGCGTCAACCTCAGCCCGGCCAGCGGCCCACCTGCGTCTGCCAGCGGATCGCTGAGCGGCGGTGGATGGTGCCCGGATGGTGGAGTGGAAGTCGGCGGCGACGCCGCCGGCTCAGGATCGATCGGCCGCGACGGGAGCCTGGACGGCGAGTTCTATGTTACGGGATCGGCCGGCCAAACCCGGACGGTCACCGTGACCGCCTTCTGCCCCGACGGCAACATATCGGCCAGCGCGACCTTCACTTTCGATGGCGGAGGATCGTCCGGCGGCGGCTCCGGGCCCTCACCGACGCGACCTGCTCCCTCCGGACCTCTGCCCGTGTCTTCGCCGGTGCCGGGCTCGCTCACCATCCCCGGCTGCCGGTCGAGGCCGGAGAACATCGAGCTCGAGTTCGTTCCGATGCGTTGGCAGAAGGTCATGTTCGGTTCCACCGTCCTGATGCGGACCGGGCCTGCGCTGCGGTCCACCATGCGTCAGGGGGAGGCGCCGGGTGCCTATCTGTTCGACCTGCCCACGGCCCTGCCCGGATCCCTGTTCGAGGTCCGCACCCGCCTGTGGGATCGCTTCTGCCAGACGACCTCGACCAGGACCAGCGACCTGTGGGTGGTCGGGTCCGGCCTGGAGCTCCACTACCCGTCCCCATGGGCGACCAGCTTGTGGGGTTCGACGCGCATCAGCTCGCCGCCGGTCGAGGGTGAAGTCAAAGTTGGCGCCTGGGATACACTGGTGTCCACTTCGGGATCCCTTGCCGGCCTCGGGTTCGTCCTCAAGTGGGAGACCAGCCACCCCGGCGCAACGGCCGGGCTGCTGCAGGCCTCGGCTCTCCCCTTCCCGACATCGGGCGAGAGCGACCCCCTGGCGCCCGACGGGCTGATCGCCTCCTGGCCCGTGGCATGCGCCAACTGCGTCTTCTCCGTCGACCTGACGCCCATCACCCCCCCGATGCCGCCGGCTCCTGAGGGCGGCCAGGCGCAAGCCCCCGCCGCCACGCCGACCCCGGCAGGATCCTCCGCTACCGATGGTGTCCTCTCGATCGGATCGCAGGGCGCCGTCCTGGAACCGTTCAACCCGGTGCAGTTCGTCCCGCCCGGCGGGAACCTCTTCCTCTTCACCGGTTTCTTCTTCCGCATTCTGCCGGTCGTCGGCGGGGATCTCATCAGCCCGGCCTCCAACTCCGTGCGCATGGACTGGAACGCCGAGGGCAGCGGATACCTCGACCTGCCGAACCTCAACTGCCTGAACAACCCGACGGCACCCGGTTGCCCGACGCCAACCCCGACGGTGAAGATTGAATCACCCTACCTGATCCAGATCATCTCCTACAAGACCTTCAATCCGCCCAACAGCGGTCACGAGGGCTGCTACCTGGTGACCCAGAAGACAACCATCACTTGGGCCACCGGTCAGAAGTTCACCTACGATGTGGGGGACAAGTTCTGCAAGCCCAAGCCGCAGGAGAAGAGCTGGCTGGAGAAGGCGTGGAGCTACGCCACCGGGGCGCTGAACTGGATCAGCAAGGCTTACAGCGACCTGAAAGCCGAGGTCGTTAACCTTGTCGCCAAGTTCGTCCCCGGCGAACTGTGCGGCAAGCAGTGCCTGGGGACGATCCTCGACGGCGCACTGGCGTCGATGGGCATTCCGCCCAGCATCCCCAACTTCGACCAGCTGGTCAACCAGGGCATGGACTACCTGGCGCAGCAGGCCGCCATGCAGGTGGGTATCCCTCCCGAAGTCACGAAGGGATTGGACGGCAACTTGCTGACGGGCGTGGCGCTGGAAGTAGCCAAGGACAAGTGGCAGGAGACGGTGGAGGCCAAGTTCAAGGAGGGCTTACAGGCCGGGCTGGTCGAGGCGCAGAAGGCGCTGTCCGAATCGGTCAGCTACGTCCCGGATGGCGTCGCGGTGAAGCCCGACCCCGACGGCGAGTACCAGATGCCGATGATGACGCTGCGCATCTCGCCCAACCCGAAGTTCTCCGGGACGCCGGTGTGCACCGGGACCGGCACGGTGGGCACCAGCGCCCGCGTAGAAGGACCCGGAGCGAGCGCGCCCGTCTCGATGTTCTGGAAGCTGTCCAAGCCGCTCATGACCAACACGACCTACGGCCTGTTCGAGCAGCGCAAGTTCCTCGTCCCGGCTCTGGCGGCAGGGGAGACGCTCGAGATCCCGATCGTCTTCTCTCCCTACAACGATTTCACCACCTGGCCCTACAGTGAGGACCGCAAGCACGCCTGGGAGGAGCTGTTCCAGCAGGGCACCGCAACCTTCTTTGTGAACAGTTCATGCGGGAAGACATCCCTGATCTGGCAGCCGGACCAGGACTACCCGTAGCCTATCGCGGGCAGGCGGCAGAACCCAACGGCCGGGACCCGCGAGTCCCGGCCGTGTGTTCCTGGGTCCATGGCTGACGGGGCCGCGCTCGCTCAGCCTCTGGGCGGCAGGTCCGCCGCCCCGAAAGCCCGCGGCAACAGTTCGCGCACGGTCGTCTCGCTCACCACCTGTCCGGAGGCATCGGCGATGATGACCCGGGTATCCAGTCCGAATTCGGCCAGAGCCTGCCGGCACGAGCCGCACGGCATTCCGGCATTCTCCGTCACCACGGCAATGGCGGCAAAGCTGCGCTCGCCCTCCGACACGGCCTTGAACACGGCTGTGCGCTCGGCGCACATGCCGGTCGGGTAGGCGGCATTCTCGACGTTGACCCCGGTGAATACTCTCCCGGACTCCGTCAACAGTGCCGCGCCGACAGGGTAGTTCGAATAGGGCGCGTAGGCATGGCGCCGCGCTCCAACCGCCTGCGCCACCAACTCAGTCCGTTGGGCTTGCGTGATCGTCATGATCGTCCGCCTCCGTCGCCTCGCGCGGCTCGAGCCGGACGGCATGCACCTTGCGGATCCGCCGCCCCGCAACCAGCTCGACCTGCAGGCGCAGACCGCCCGCCTCCAGCACCTCGCCGGCCGAGGGTACCCGACCGAGCTGGCTGTAGATCAAGCCGCCCAGTGTCTCGCCGGCATCCTTCGAAAGCCGTGAGCCGGTGAGTTCATTGACGTCGTCCAGATCGATCCCGCCGCGGAACTGGAAGCTTCCATCCGGTTGTTCTTGGTAGGGCATTTCCTCGGCCAGGTCGTACTCATCCTGGATCTCGCCCACGATCTCCTCGACAATGTCCTCCAGCGTCGCCACTCCCGCCGTCCCCCCGTACTCGTCGACGACGACCACCATTTGCACCCGGCGCGCCTGCATCTCTTGCAGCAGGTCATCGAGCTTCTTGGCCTCCGGCACGAAGATCGCCGGACGCATGACGTCCTTCACCTGCTTCTCGCCGTCGTCGGCATGCCAGGCCGCCAACACGTCCTTGCCGTACAGCAGGCCGACGACGTTGTCGATCGTCCCGGAGTAGACCGGGGCGCGCGAGTGTCCGGTCTCGATCAGCGTCTTGGCAGCCTCGGCCAGAGGCATGTCCGCCTCAAACCCGACGATATCGATCCGCGGGACCATGACCTCACGCGCCAGCGTGTCACCCAACTGGAAGATGGAGAAGATCATCTCCTTCTCCTCTTCCTCGATCGCCCCACCTTCCTCGCCGGCGTCGACCAGCGTCTTGATCTCTTCCTCGGTCACCAGCGCCGGACGGCCAGCCGCCCGCGACGGAGCTCCGAGGCTCCCCAGCCAGCGCAGTGCCAGGGCCGGTGCCGCAAAGACGGCGACCACCGGGCCCAGAACGGGGATCACGCGCAGCGCCCAACCCTCCGGATCGCGATGGCCCAGTCCGTCGGCCAGCGACTCCACCAACGCCAGGACCAGGGCCGCCAGGAGCAGGACTCCGAACCAGCGTCCCCACTCGGCCCACGAAATCCCGAGCTTCCCGCCGAAGGCGCCGAGGGCGGTCCCCAGGAAGAGCAGGCGCAACAGGTTCTGCACCAGCGTCAGCGCCACGATCAGGCGCGTGGCATTCTCTGCCACGCGCAACGCCCACCCGGCCCGGGTCTCGCCCATCTCCTGCAGGCTCTTCAGGCGCGCCGCGTGGCTGTTGACCAGCGCGCTGCGCCCGAGCGCCAATCCAAAGGCGGCCGCTGCTAGGAAAAACAGGGCGCCGAGGGCAACATCAATCCGCATCCCGTGCCTTCGTCCTCCGGATCGCCCGCGCCGGCATCCCCACGGCCAGCGTGTCGTCTGGGACGTTCTTGGTCACGACCGCACCGGCGCCCGTCCTGGCTCGCTTCCCGACACGCACCGGCGCCACCAGCATCGTGTCGCTGCCTATGAAGGCGCCATCGTCGATCGTCGTCGGGTTCTTCTTCTCGCCATCGTAGTTGCAGGTGATCGTCCCGGCGCCGATGTTGACCTGCGCGCCGATCTCGGCGTCGCCGATGTACGAGAAGTGTCCCATCTTCGTCCCCGGCCCGAGCGTACTGTCCTTGACCTCGCTGAAGTTGCCCATGTGCACGCCGCGCATCAGGTGAGCTCCGGGTCTGAGGTGGGCGAAGGGCCCGACCGACACGTCTTCGTCCAGCTCTGCCCCCTCCAACACCGACGCCTCCACCCGGCAGCCATCACCCAGCCGCGAGTCGCGAAGGATCGTCCCGGGCCCCAGCTGGCAGCCGCGGCCGACGGTTGTGTTCCCCTCCAGATGCGTGTTGGGGAGCACGCGGGTATCCGCGCCCAGCGTAACCTGCGGGCCGATATACGTGCTCGCTGGATCCTCAAGCGTCACGCCGGCCAGCATCCAATGCCGGTTGATCCGGCCCCGCAGCGCCGCTTCGGCCTCGGCCAGGTGTTGGCGAGTGTTGATGCCGATCACCTCGTCCGGATCGTCGGTCGTCACGACGGCGACGCTCATGCCGGCGGCCCCGGCCTTCTCGACCAGGTCGGTCAGGTAGTACTCGCCTTTGGGTGACAGGGGCAGCTCCGGCAGCGCGGTCCACAGCCAGTCGGCGCGGAAGCAGTACGCGCCGGCGTTCACCTCCCGGATCTGCCGCTGTTCCGGTGTGGCATGCGCCTCTTCCACGATGGCCGCCACGTTGCCCGATGCATTGCGCACGATCCGGCCGAAGCCGCGCGGCGACTCCGCCCGCGTGGTCAGCAGCGTCATCGGCCCCGTGGCGCGGCGCTGGGAGTCGATCAGCGAGCGCAGCGTCTCCGGTCGCAGCAAAGGCATATCCGCGCTGGTCACCAGGATCAGCGCCGCGCCCGAGGCGTCATCATGGGCCTGGAGCAGCGCATGCCCGGTTCCCAGGCGATCCGCCTGGAGGGCCAGGGCGGCTTGCGCGCCCACGAGATCCTGTGCCGGGGCCTGCGCCTCGGCGCCAATCACTACGACGACGCGTCCGTCTTCCACGGCCTGCCGCGCTGCCTCGACGGCCCATGACAGGAGCGGGCGACCGCCAAGCTCATGCAGTACCTTCGGCCGCGCGGACTTCATTCGCGTACCCAGACCGGCCGCCAAGACGACCGCCGCAACGTCAGCACTCATGGGTTTCTCCTCGCGGGGTCGATCCTTCGTTCGTCCCGTCCGGCAGACCGGGACGCAGGGGAGGCGGGGACTCAGGCAGGTTCACCGGGGGCTTGCGGCACGTCAGGCTGGGGCGCCAGGATTCGAACCTAGATCCACGGATTCAAAGTCCGGTGTGCTGCCATTGCACTACGCCCCAGAGTCCCCCGGCAGGGGCCGAGAGCGCCGCCATTCTAACATAGCGGTCCCGGATGCCGCCGGAGGGACGCCTAGCCCTTGGCGTCCGGCTCTTCCGGCAGCAGACCCAGGCGGCGCGCTTGTTCATAGGACAACGCATCGCCCTCCGCCTGGTTCCAACCCTGGGTCTCGGCGACAGCGTCGTCCCAGAAGGTCCCGACGTCCTTGTGTCCCACTTTGCGCGCAGCCGACGCCAGCTCGCGGGCCGATACCTCCCGCACCGGTTCCACCGCGGGCGCCGACGGCGCCGGAGCTGCGGCCTGCGGCTTCGCCTCCGGCTCGACCACCCCCATGCTCGTGAGGGCCGCCAGCAAATCGCTGGCCGCCCGCCGGCCGAAGTGAACCACGGCACCCATCTGCCCGGCTTCGGGCTTGGCTTGGAAGGCGATCAGCAGGCAATACGAGCCGCCCACGTTGGTCATGTAGAAGTCGTACGAATGGCCGTTGAAGTACTGCAGGTTGCCCGGCAGCGAGGCGCCCATCAGGTGGCTGACCTTGAGCCCTGCGGAGAAGGCCGCCATCAGCGAAGGCAGCGTCGCTTCGAGATCGAGGTTGACCAGATCCCCGGCGCGCGCCAGGACGCGGCCGTTGTCACCCACCAGGATCGCCGCCTCCGCTCCCAGCTCGCGGCGCAGGGCCGCCAGCCGCTCGGCGATGCGCGGCCGCTCTTCCTCCACCGCCTCGGCCGAGGGGTCCGGGGCGACGGCGAACGCGAGCGCGTGGGCGACCGCCTCCAGAAAGAAGCTCGTGCCCAGAGGCTTGCGCAGGAAGGCGATCACGCCCAGGGCGGCAGCTTCGGCCTGGATCTCATCCGTCGGCGCGCCAGTGATCAGGATGGCGCGCGCCTTCGGGTTCTGCTGACGGACCTTGGCCAGCAGCTCGAGGCCGGACATTCCTGGCAGGCGCAGATCGGTTACCAGCAGGTCGATGGGACCGCGCGATAACTCGATCAGCGCCTCTTCGGCCGAGGCGACGTCGGCGACGTTGTAGTCCTGTCCCGAGAGTTCCAGGCTGGCGCGCAGCATGCGGCTAACCTGGCGCTGGTCGTCCACCAGCAGAATGCGCGGGGCGGTCATGCGGGGAATTCTAGCACAGCGGGCTGGCAGGGCCAGCGGCGACACGCGTCGGCATCGGATCGGCCGGGGGCGGCTCGGAGCGTTGCAGGCAACGCCCGGTCTACCTCACCCCCTTCCCATGCCTGGGGGTGGGGGTTTGAGCGCGGCCGTCTGCGTTCCGAAGGTCGCTAGGCCACGCGCCAGCAGGCGACGGAATGGCCGGGGCT
>Ga0209253_10000025_pt1 | contig 93186 bp, 77 predicted proteins | sample FrelakmetBRP12BR_FD_187145 | JGI IMG/M metagenome (GOLD analysis project Ga0209253, IMG submission 187145) | Freshwater lake sediment microbial communities from the University of Notre Dame, USA, for methane emissions studies - BRP12 BR (SPAdes)... | ecosystem: Environmental > Aquatic >...
GCCGATCACCGTTTCCATTCGAATGTTCGCAGGCGCAGGTGACGGGTCACAACGCCACCGTCGAAACCCAGGGCACCGCGGCGATTACCACCAAACCGACCATCAGCGCCACCAGGTAGGGCCAGATGGCGCCCATCACATCGTCGGGCGAAGCCTCGCCGATGCGGCAGGCGACGTAGAAGCCCACGCCGATCGGCGGCATCATCAGGCCGATGTTCATCGCCGTGACGACGACCATCGAATAGTGGATGTCGTGGATGCCGAGTTTCTTGGCGATCGGGAACATGATCGGCGCCAGCAGCAGCACGGCGGGCAGGCCCTCGAGAATGCAGCCCAGGATCAGGAACACCGCGATCGTCACCGTCAGGTAGGCCCAGGCGCCGCCGGGCAGGGTGGTCAGGAAGTTGGAGAGCTGCTGCACCACGCCGCTTTGCGCGATCGACCAGGCCATGCCCGAGGCCGTGCCCAGGATCAGCAGGATCGCGCCGCTGAGCGCCGCGGTATCGACCAGCATGCGATAGACCTGGCGCGCGCTCAGGCCCCCGTAGAGCCACTTGCCGATCAGCAGCGCGTAGAGCACGGCGATGGTCGAGACCTCGGTGGCCGTGGCCACCCCGCCGCCGACCGCGCTGCGGATCAGGAACGGCAGCACCAGCGCCGGTGCCGCGATCAGCACCAGCTTGCCGACCGTGGCCCAGGGCGCGCGGCGCACGCCTTCCATCACCTCGTGGCGCGCCTTCCAGCGCGCCAGCACCAGCAGTGCCGCCAGTAGCACCGCCGCCACGACGAAGCCGCTCTGGAACAGGCCGGCGATCGACACGCCCGTCACCGAGCCGAGCACGATCAGCACGATGCTCGGCGGCACTGTGTCGGCCATCGCGGCGCCGGTGGCCAGCAGCGCGACCATCTCCTTGGGCTGGTGGCCGCGGCGTCGCATTTCCGGAAAGAGGGCCGGTGCCACGGTGGCCATGTCTGACACCTTCGAGCCCGAGATGCCCGAAACGATGAACAGCGAGCCGAGCAGCACGTACGACATACCCGCACGGATGTGCCCGAGCAGGGCGGCCAGCACATCGACGATGGCCTTGCCCATCCCCGTGCTGTCGAGCACGCAGCCTAGCAGCACGAAGATCGGCACCGACACCAGGATCAGGCTCGACATGCCCTCGTCCATGCGGTTGATCACCACGGAGAGCGGCACCGTGGTCGTGAAGCCCAGATAGCTCAGCGCCGCCAGGCCGAAGCAGAAGCCGATCGGCACGCCGGCGACGAGGCACAGGCTGAGCACACCGGCCAGAAAGATCAACAGGTTGATGTTGCCGAGCTGCTGCAGTTGCGCCGTGCCGAGCCAGCAGGCAGCGGCCAGCGCGCCGACGGCCAGCGCGGCGGCGACCAGATGCTTGAGCGCCACCGTGCGCAGCGCGAAGGCGAAGACCAGCGCCAGCATCGCGATCACGCTGAACGCGATGGCAGCGACGCGCAGCGAGTTCGGCAGGCTCAGCTCGGGGGTGCGGATGGCCCATTCATCCCTGGCGTACTCGAGCGCAGGCACCGTCCAGGCCAGCAGCGTGGCGGCGACCACGCACAACGCGAAGGCCTGCACGTAGCCGCGCCAGCGCTCGGGCACGCGTTCGACCACCAGCGTCAGCCGCAGGTGCTCGTTGCGGTGCATCGCGATCACCGAGCCGAGCATCGCCAGCCACAGGAACGACAGCGAGACGATCTCGTCGATCCAGATCACCGGCATCGTGAAGACATAGCGCGCCACCACGCCCGCCAGCAGCAGCACGCCGATCAGCGTCAACAGGGCCGCGCTCGCGGCCTCCAGCGGCCTCATCAGCCGCGCGGCTACTTTCGACACCTCAGCCGCCGCCGGGCCGCTCCCAAGGCGGCTGAGCGCCCCAGGGCCACGCAGGGGCCCCTGACGGGTCCAGGGGTCGCGAACGCAGTGAGCCAGGGGCTGTCATTACGCCAGCTTGCCCGAATACTTCTCGAGCTTGGCCATCGCATCGTTGCCGAACTTCTCGCGCCATTCCTTGTAGAAGCCGGCCTTGCTCAGCGCGTCGCGGAAGCTCTTGACGTCGGGGTAGTTGAAGATCATGCCCTTGGCCTTGAGCTGCGCCTCCAGGCCGTTGTTCAGGCGCCGGATGTCGTCGCGCTGCTTCAGCACCGCCTCGGTGACGTGCTTGGTGATCAGCGCCTGCACGTCCGGCGGCGTGGCGGCCCAGCGGCGGCCGTTGGCCAGGATCCACTGGCCGTCCCACATGTGGCCGGTCATCGAGACGTACTTCTGCACTTCGTAGAGCTTGGCGATGTCGATGATCGCCAGCGGGTTCTCCTGGCCCTCGACCACCTTGGTCTGCAGCGCGGAATAGACCTCGCTGAAGTTGATGCCGGTCGGCGCCGCGCCGAAGGCCTTGAACATCGAGGTCCACAGCGGGCTCACCGGCACCCGGATCTTGAAACCCTGCAGATCGGCCGCCGTGTTGATCGGCTTGGTCGACGTGGTGATGTTGCGAAAGCCGTTGTCCAGGATGCGGTCGAAGGTGTGCAGGTTGACCTTGTCGATCGCCGCGCGGATGAAGGCGCCGAGCTCGCCGTCCATCGCCTGCCAGACGGTCTGGTAGTCCTTGAACGCGAAGGCCAGGCCGTTGATGCCGGCCAGCGGCACCAGCGTCTGCAGGATCAGGCCCGACAGCGGGAAGAAGTCGATCGCACCCGAGCGCACCTGCGACAGCATGTCGGTATCGCCGCCGAGCTGGTTGTTCGGGAAGACCTGGATGTCGACGCGGCCGTTGCTGTCGCGCTTGATGGCGTCGACCGCCTCGCGCACGCGGATGTTCGACGGGTGCGTGATCGGGATGTTGTTGGCCCACTTGAAGCTCAGGGTCGCGCCCTGCGCGAACACCGGCGCGCCGATCGACGCCAGCGCGCCGGCCGATGCGGTGGCCTGGATGAAGCTGCGGCGGCTGCTGCGTTGGGTGAGGTTCATGTGTGGGTCTCCGGTGGTTCGTGGTGGATGGTGGATGCAAACGGCCCTAACGGCCGGCGCCGAGCAGCTTCAACGCGGCGTCGGCGATTTTCTCAGGACTCAGGCGCGACTCGTCTTCGAGCACCTGCGCGTAACCCACCGGGATGCGCGGCGCACCCAGGCGCGCGATCCGGCAGCCGGTGGCCTCGGCGGCACGGGCGGCGACTTCGGCGCCGAATCCGGCGACCTGAACGGCCTCGTGGACCACCAGAAGCCGGCCGGTGCGCGCGGCGGACTCGAACACGGCCTGCTGGTCCCAGGGCCAGAGCGAGCGCAGGTCGATGACTTCGGCACTGATGCCCCGCATGCGGTCGAGTTCGAGTGCCTGCAGGGCCGGCGCAACGCCGCGCGACCAGGTGACGATGCTGATGTCGCGGCCCTGGCGCAGCGTGCTGGCGCGGCCGAGCGGCACTTCGAGTGTCGGATCGACCTCGCCTTGCAGACCCCAGAGCTCCTTGTGCTCCATGTAGATCACGGGGTCGCCGCTGGCCAGCGCGGCCTTGAGCAGCGAGAAGTTGTCCTGCGGCGTGGCGGGGGTCACGACCGCCACGCCGGGCAGGTGCGCGAACCAGGCTTCGAGCGATTGCGAGTGTTGCGCGGCCGAGGCCGACCAGATGCCGATCGGCAAACGCGCCACCAGCGGCACCCGGCCCTGGCCGCCGAACATGAAGCGGTTCTTGGCCGCCTGGTTGACGATCTCGTCCATCGCGCACAGCGCGAAGTCGATGACGCGCATCTCGACCACCGGGCGCAGGCCAGCCAGCGCCATGCCGACCGCCGCGCCCATGATGTTGGCCTCGGAGATCGGCGTGTCGATCACGCGCTGGCTGCCGAACTCCTGCTGCAGTCCGCGGTACTGGCCGAACACGCCGCCGCGGCCGAGGTCTTCGCCGAGCGCGACGACGCGGGGGTCGGCCTGCATCGCCTGCTGCAAGGCGAGCAGCGCGGCCTGCGCGTAGCTGAGCGTGCTCATCGCCACACCCCCGCGCCGCTGTTCATGACCTCTTCGTAGGCCGCGCTCGCCTCGGGCCAGGGGGCGGCTTCGGCCACCTCCAGGGCGTGGGCGATCTCGGCCAGCGCGTCGCGGTCGATGGCGTCGAGGTCGGCCTGTGCAACGCCCGCAGCGAGCAACTGGCGCCGTGTGATCAGCAAAGGGTCGTTGAGCCTGGCAGCCTCGACCTCCGCGGCGTCGCGGTAGGTGCCGGGATCGACCGACACGTGGCCCTTGAAACGGTAGGTCACCGCATGCAGCAGCCGCGGCCCGCGTCCGGCGCGCACGTCGGCGATTAGCGCCGCGGCAGTGGCATCTACTGCCTGCGCGTCGTTGCCGTCGACCCTCGACGCGCCGATGCCCAGCGCGAGTGCGCGTGCCGACACGCCCTCGCCGGCGGTCATCGGGCCGGTCGGCGTGGTGGCCGAGATGCGGTTGTCCTCGCAGACGAACAGCACCGGCAGTTGATAGACCTGGGCCCAGTTCAGACCCTCGAGAAAGGGGCCGCGGTTGGCCGCACCATCGCCGAAGAAGCAGGCCACGATGTGCGGCAGGCCTCGGATCTTGAGCGCATGCGCGGCGCCAGTGGCGATCGGGATGCCGGCGGCGACCACGCCGTTGGCGCCGAGCATGCCGACCGAGAAGTCAGCGATGTGCATCGACCCGCCCTTGCCCTGGTTGTAGCCGGTGGCGCGGCCGAACAGCTCGCACATCATGCGCGTGGTGTCGGCGCCCTTGGCCAGCGTGTGGCCGTGCCCGCGATGCGTGGAGGTGAGCAGGTCGGTCCGCTGCAGGTTGAGGCACACGCCCGCCGCCACGGCCTCCTGGCCGGTCGAAAGGTGCAGCGGCCCGCGCACCAGCGCCGGCTTGGCAGCGGCCGCCAGCCCCCATGCGGCCACACCGCCCTGGCTGGCCACTTCAGCGGCATCTTCAAAGGCACGGATGCGGCGCATCAGCCGGTACAGCTCGAGCAAACGCGTCAAGAACGGGCTCCGCGGTGGGTCAACGTGCGTTGGGCCGGTGGGCGGCGCGATGAGGGCAGGGGCTTCGGTGCATGGCCGCCGGATTCTAGGGTTCTACGGCACCTTGGCCCGCTCTGGAATGCCCTTGGCGGGGCGCTGGGGCAAGTGTACGCATCGGACGGCAGTGCGAGGGTTGCAGTCAAGACGGCGGACTCGGCGGATGTCGAGCGAGCTTGCGTGCCGTCAATCCGGATGCGGGACCGAGGGCGGAAGCTCTTCAGGACGGGCTGGCCGTGGCCAAGTGAGCATGGGCGCTCGCACGAGGCGACGGAGGTCATCGCATGAACAGACGCGACTCGGTGCTTGCGCTGCTCGCCGCGGCAGCCGCCGGCGGTTCACTGCCCCTTCGAGCCCAGACGCCCGGCGGGCGCAGACCCTTCGTGATCGGGCTGCTGCCCGATTTTCCGAAGGAGTGGCAGGTACCCAAGATTCTCGTCGCCGCGTTGGCCGAGTCGGGGCGGGTCGAGGGCCGCGACTACGTGTTCCACCATTCCGGCGTCTACTACGGAGGGGATACCCAGGCAGCACTCGATAGCGTGATGGTGACCAGGCCCGACCTGATCTTCGCGACGAACCTGGGTTTCGCGATTGCCGCCCACAAGGTCACGAAGACGATCCCGATCGTCATGTGGACCAGCGGCTTTCCGGTCGAAGCCGGTGTGGCCGACAGCCTGGCCAGGCCAGGCAGGAACGTGACCGGCATGACGGTCTACGCAAGCGGCGAGGTGTTCGGAAAACTGGTCCAGCTGGTGCAGGAGGCCAAGCCGGGCATCCGCCGGGTCGGAGCCCTCATGAGCTACGTGCCGCCCTTCCATCCCCGCGCCGAAGCCGACATCATCGTCCGCGGCATGCGCGATGCCGCCGCGCCGCTCGGGCTCGACGTGCGCATCTTCGAGATCTCTAAGAACGAACACATCGACGAGGCGCTCGCGTCGGTGCTCGCGCAAGGTGTCGAAGCCCTCGTGCTGACCAATGATCCGGTGATGATTCCTCGGCTGAAGGACATCTACCGTTTCGCGACCGAGCGGCGCCTGCCGATGATCAGCGATGCCGAATTTCGGGAACTCGGGCCGCCCCAACCATTGCTCTCGTACCGGGCGGACTTCGGTCGGTTGATGGGCCAGGCCGCCTCCTACGTGAACAGGATACTGTGGCAGGGTGCCAAGCCGGGCGATCTGCCGATCCAGTTGCCCGCCCGGTTCGTGTTCGAGGTCGACCTGGCCACCGCGAAGGCGATCGGCCTCGTGGTCCCGAAACCGCTGCTGCTGCGCGCGGACGGCGTGTTCGAGTAGCTCAGTCCACCTGCGCTCGCGAGACCTTCGCCGCCTTCGCCCACTTTGCGGTCCTACGCCGCCCGCGGCGGTGCCAGTTTGCCCGCGCGCAGCGCCCACGCGCGATTGACCGGGCTCTGCGACTTCCACGACAGGCGTTCGGCAACGAATGCATCGGCAAGCGCGCGGTTGCCGAGGCGGATCGCGGCTTCGGTCAGCGTCCACGAGAACATGTCGCGCTGGGCATGGCTGCCGCCAAAGCGATTGGCCTTGGCGCGCAGCGGCAACAGCAGCTCGATCGTCTGCGCGTAGTCGCCACGGCCGAACGCGGCGAAACCCATGCAAGCCGGCACGCCGATCTCGCGGCTCATCAGCGCATTGGTTCCGGTTCCCGCTGCCGCCCGCTTCACGCTTTCGATCTGCCGCTTCTGCGCCTGGCCGTTGCCGGCGCCGACGAACGCCATCATCGCGTTCACGTCGTTGAAGGCGTAGTACGCGTCTTCGATGCGCGTCTCCCATTTCTCGGCCAAGCCCGTCCATCGGTTGCCGACGTCGTGGCCGAGCAGTGCAAGCCGCCACAGCAGCGCCGATCCGTCGAGAAGCTCGAGTGCCTGACCAAAACCTGCGGCAGAGATCTTCTCGTCGAACAGCTTCAACGCGGAAGCCGCGTCATCGGCATCAAGATGGAATAGCGCCTGGTGCCACCACAGGTGGAACGCGAACATGCTGTTCGGCGCCCACGCATCGGCGCTGGCCGCAAGGAAGTCCGCACCTTCGGCGGCCCGGCCTTGCATCTCCATGACATGCGTGACGGCATGAACGGCCCAGCCGTCCTGCTTGTTCAAGGCGACAGCGTCTCGGCCGCGCGCCTCGGCCTGTTCGTAGTCGCCAGCCTCTTCGAGGCCGAACGCATACATTCCCTGGACGAAGCCATAGCCCGGTACGCTGCGATTCCAGTGCGGCAGCACACGGGCCACGCGATCGCGCAACATGTGCGAAGAGCCGAGGAAGAAGTCGCCGACATGCGCATACTGAAGCGCCAACAGGTCGCGCGGGTAGGCGATCGACGCGCGGCCCCACAGTTCGGTCGCCCGTTCCCAGTCGCCGTCGAGCCACGCGCGCACCGCGGCGATATGCGTCCGCTCGCGGTCGTTGGCCTTCGGCGCCAGCGCTTCGGCCGCCTTCACGCTCTTGATCAATTCCGGCTCGAACGCCTTGTCGGTCGCTGTCGCCAGCGCGCCGGCGCGAAAGGCGTGCGCCAGCGCGAAGTCCGGATGGTCGACGAGGATCTTGTCGACCTCGGCCAGCGGGTCGGCCTGATAGGCATGCAGCAGGTCGAATGCATGATCGAGTGCGTCGATCGCCTGCTGCCGGCCATACGAAACCGGATTGCCCCGCTGGTCGGACTGGGTCATGGTCTTCTCGCGATCCTGGCTGTCAAGCATCCGGCGTTGGCAACTGCCATGAGCCGGCGGTGCACTGATCGTACACATCGCCTGGTCGGCAAGCGTGGCGATGCCGGCAGCCGGGCCAACCAGCGGGTGGACCATGGTCGCCGCACGCGACCCTGATAGCCTCACGCCCCACACTTGCCTCCTGCAGCGCGCGTCGCTGTGCGACCTCTATGCTGATCGGCGTGGATTTCTCGAGCCGGCCCACGCGGCGCAAGCCGATCGTCGTGGCCAGCGGCGTGCGCGCGGGCGACGACGTGCACCTGCAGGGGCTGCAGCGATTCGACTCGCTCGAGGCGTTCGGGCGCTGGCTGGCCATGCCTGCGGCCTGGATCGGCGCGTTCGACTTCCCCTTCGGCCTGCCGCGCGAACTGGTCGAACACCTGCGCTGGCCGACCGATTGGCTGGCCTGCATGCGCCACTATGCGGCGCTGCCGCGCGCCGAGGTCCGCGCCACCTTCGCGGCGTTCTGCGCCGCGCGCCCCGCGGGTGCGAAGTTCGCGCACCGGGCCTGCGATCGGCCCGCGCGCTCGAGTCCATCGATGAAGTGGGTCAACCCGCCGGTGGCCTACATGCTGCATGCGGGCGTGCCGCTGCTGCTCGAAGCCGGCGTGCACCTGCCGGCGCTGCATGAAGGCGACCGGTCGCGCACGGCGCTCGAGGCCTATCCGGGCCTGCTGGCACGCGAGCTCGTCGGCACTCGCTCGTACAAGAGCGACGAGGCCGCCAGGCAGACGGGCGAGCGCCTCGTCGTGCGGCTGGCGATCGTCGACGCGCTGGAGCGGGGCGCCACGCGGCTGAACCTGCGCCTGCTGCTCGACGCCGATCAGCGCGAGCTGCTGATCAACGACGCCAGCGGAGACTCGCTCGACGCCGCGCTGTGCCTGCTGCAGGCAGCCTGGGGCGCGCAGCGGCCGAACTACGGCCTGCCCGATGCGGTGGATCCGCTGGAAGGCTGGATCGTCAGTGCTTGACCGACGGCAACCGCCGTTCGCGATCGTGCGCTAGGGTTGTCGGGCTGATGAACCGATCGCTCGCACCCATGCAGGCCGCCGGCCTCGCCCCTCCACCGCCGCCGTGGACGCGCGAGGTCGGCGAACTGCTGGCCGACCTCGGCAGCAGCCTTCGGGGCTTGTCCGCAGACCAGGCGCGCCGCCGCCTGGCCGAAGAGGGGCCGAACCGGTTCGACGACGCACCGCGCGTCGCGGCGCTGCGCCTGTTGCTGCACCAGTTCGCCAGCCCGCTGGTGCTGATCCTCGTGCTCGCCGCCGGCCTGTCGCTGTTCCTGCGCGACTGGAGCGACGCGGCGATCATCCTGCTCGTCGTGCTGGGCAGCACGCTGCTCGGCTTCACGCAGGAGTACCGGGCCTCGACGGCAGTGGCTGCACTGCGCGCCCGGCTGGCGCTGACTTCGCGCGTGCGGCGCGACGGCGCAATCATGGCACTGCCCGCGCAGGACCTGGTGCGCGGCGACCTGGTCGATCTGGCGGCGGGCAACCTGGTGCCCGCCGACGGCGTGCTGATCGAGGCGCGCGACCTGATGCTGAGCGAATCCACGCTCACCGGCGAATCGTTCCCGGTGGAAAAGCGCGTCGGCCTGGCGCCGGCCGACGCAGCGCCGAACGCGCGCCACAACTGCGTGTTCCTGGGCACCTCGGTGCGCAGCGGCAGCGGCGTGATGGTCGTCACCGCGACGGGCAGCCACACCGAGGTGGGCGACATCGCCGCGCTGTTGCGCCGCGCGGCCAGGCCCTCGGAGTTCGAGCATGGCGTGGCCCAGTTCGGCACGCTGTTGCTGCGCGTGATGGTGGTGATGGTGCTGCTGGTGCTGACGCTGAACGCCGCGCAGGGCCGACCCCCGATTGAGGCGCTGCTGTTCGCGGTGGCGCTGGCGGTCGGCCTGTCACCCGAGCTGCTGCCTGCCATCGTCAGCGTCACGCTGTCGCACGGTGCGCGGGCCATGGCAGCGCATGGCGTGCTGATCCGCCGGCTCGAATCGATCGAGGATCTGGGCAGCATCGACATCCTGTGCACCGACAAGACCGGCACGCTGACCGAAGGCCAGATCACTCTGGAGGCTGCGCTCGACGCGCGGGGCCAGCCGTCGCAAGGCGTGCTGGCGCTGGCCACCTTGAACGCCAGCCTCGAAACCGGCATCGACAACCCGTTGGACCGCGCCATCGTCGCCGCCGGCACGGCAGCGCAGCTCGAACAAGGCGCGGTGACCAAGATCGACGAGATCCCCTATGACTTCGAGCGCAAGCGCCTGACCATCGTGGTCCACCGTCCCGGCGAAGCCGATACCCATGAGCTCATCACCAAGGGCGCGTTCGACAACGTGCTCTCGGCCTGCGCCACCTGGCGCGCCGATGCGACCGAGCGGCTGCTCGACGACGCCGCGCGCACCGAATTGCGCCAGCGATTCCAGGCCGCCGGCGCGGCCGGCCTGCGCGTGCTGGGTGTGGCGACGCAGCGCCACTCGGCGCAGGCGCGCTATAGCCGTGACGACGAGGCCGCGATGTGCTTCGAGGGCTTCCTGACCTTCACCGATCCGCCCAAGGCCGACATCGAGCAGTCGCTGCAACGGCTGATGCATCTGGGCATCCGGGTCAAGGTGATCACCGGCGACAACCGGCATGTGGCCGCGCACCTGGCGCAGCGCGTCGGGCTCGATCACAAGCGCATCGCCACCGGCGCCGAGATCGCGGCGATGCGCGACGAGGCCTTGTGGCACCGCGCGCCGCGCATCGACCTGTTCGCCGAAATCGATCCGCAGCAGAAGGAGCGCATCGTGCGCGCGCTGCAGCACGGCGGTCACGCGGTCGGGTTTCTCGGCGACGGTATCAACGACGCGCCGGCGCTGCACGCGGCCGACGTGGGCATCTCGGTCGAGGGCGCCACCGACGTGGCGCGCGAGAGCGCCGACGTGGTGCTGCTGCGTAGCGACCTCGACGTGCTGCGTCGCGGCGTCGAGGAGGGCCGGCGCGCGTTCGCCAACACGCTGAAGTACATCACCATCACCACCAGCGCCAACTTCGGCAACATGACCAGCATGGCGCTGGCCGCGCCGTTGCTGCCGTTCCTGCCGCTCGCGCCCAAGCAGATCCTGCTCAACAACTTCCTGTCAGACCTGCCGTCGATGGCGATCAGCACCGACAGCGTCGACCCCGAACACCTGCACAAACCGCAGCGCTGGCACATCGCCGAGGTGCGCCGCTTCATGCTCGTGTTCGGCCTGATCAGCAGCGTGTTCGACCTGCTCACCTTCGCCGTGCTGCTGTTCCTGTTCGCGGCCGGCGCGGCGCTGTTCCAGACCGCATGGTTCGTCGTCTCGCTGCTCACCGAGCTCGCGGTCGTGCTGGTGCTGCGCACGCGTCGTCCGGCCTGGCGCAGCCGCCCCTCAAGGCTGCTGGCGTGGGCCACGGTCGGCGTGATCGCCGTCGCGCTGGCGCTGCCCTATTGCGGCCCGTTGGCGGTGCTATTCGGTTTCGTGCCGCTGCCGGCGCCGCTGCTCGCGGCGTCGCTCGGCATCGTGGCGGCCTACATCGGGCTGACCGAATGGGCCAAGCACCGCTTCCACGCGATTGCCTTCAAACCGCGCGCGGCTTCACGCGCACGCCGTCGCTGACACCGGCCGGCGGATAGACGATCACGCGCTCGCCCTCGGCCAGCCCCTTGCGCACCCATGCGGCGCCCCCATTGCGCGCGCCGATGTCCACCGGTGTCAGGCGCGCCCGGTTGCCGTCGAGCACGAACACGCCGCTGCCGCCCTCGCGGCGCGGAAACACCGCGCTGACCGGCACCCGCACGACCTTGGGTTCCGAGAGCGTCACGATGCGCACGCTGACGCGATAGCCGTCGCCGAGCGCCTTCCACTGTTCGGCCGGGCCGGTCAGATCGATCAACACGTTGACGCGCTGCTCCTCCACGCCCAGCGCCGACACCTTGGTGAAAGCCGCCGGCTCGACGCGACGCACCCGGCCCTCGAGAACACCGGGCCCGCCCCAGCGTTCGATGCGCACGCGGCTGCCCGGCTGCGCCTGCAGCGCGTCGGTCGTCAACAGTTCGGCCACCACCTCCAGCCGCGCCGTGTCGCCGATCTCGAGCAGCGCAGTGCCGACGTTCACCGTGGCCTCGCTGGTCTGCGGCACGCGCAGCACGCGGCCCGACACCGGCGAGCGCACGGCGAAGGGTCGCACGCCCCCTGCGACCGCGCCCGAGCGCGACGCCGACAGGGCAGCGCGCGCCACCTCGAGCTCGTGCCCGGCCACATGCCTATCCTCGATCGCGGCAGCCACCTCCTTCTGCGCCGCGAGCACGCCCAGCCGGTCGTCGTCGAGCTTGGTCGGCGCGACGAAACCCTGCTGCGCGAGCTGCTCGCTGCGCTTGAGTTGATTCTGGGCCTGTTCCTGCGCCACGTTGGCGCGCTCGATACGCGTCGCGGACCGCTCCAGACTGGCCTGGGCCGCTTCGATGCGTGCATTCAGCTCGCGTGTCGTGCGTTCGTCGAGCAGCGGCGACAACACCGGCGTCAGGCTCGCCACCACGGTGTCGGCGCTCACCGGGTCGCCCTCGCGCAGCGTGATGCGGGCCAGCCGCCCGGCGAGCGGCGCCGAGACCACGTAGCGATCGGTCAGCCGCGTCTTGCCTTCCTCGTCGACCGTGACCTCGAACGGCCCCGCCGACACCTCGGCGACCTCCACGTCCACCGGGCGCGGTGCGAAGGCCCATGCCAGCAGCAACGCGCCGGCAGCGGACGTGGCGCCGATCAGCAGCCAGGTTCTCTTTTGCATCGATTTCTACTCCCTCGTCTTGAGTGCCGCCACCATGTCGAGCCGGTCGATGCGACGGCGCACGATCAGCGCGCTGGCCACCGCGGCCGCCAGCACCGCGAGTGCGGCCCAGGCATAGGTGCGCGCGCGGATCACCACCGGAAAGAAGAACTGGTCGCTCTTCAGCAGATCGACCACCGTCTGCACCAGGGTGTAGCCCAGCCACATGCCCAGCGGCAGCGCGATGGCGATGCCGATCGCCATTTCGCCCAACAGCAGGCCGGATACCTCGGCCCGCGTGAATCCGAGCACGCGCAGGCTGGCCAGCTCCCAGGTGCGCTCCGACAGCGCGATGCGCGCGTTGTTGTAGACCACGCCCACCGCGATGACGCAGGCAAACAGGGTCAGCACCGTGCTCATGATGCGGATATTGCGCGCGCTGATCTCCTGCATGTTGCGCAGCATCGTCGCCTTGCTGAACGCGCCGGCCACGCGCGGCAGCGCCTTGCTCGCCTCGAGCAGGCCCGCCTCGCCGCCTTGCTCGACGGCCAGCATGAAGCCCGTGGACAAGTCGCCCTCGCCGAGGGCGCGGTTGAGCGCCTCGCGATTCATGTAGGCGTTCAGTCCCATCATCTCGCGCACGGTGGCGTCGACCGTCAGCTCGAGCGTGCGCTTGCGTCCTTCGAGCACCTCGACCTGCACGCGATCGCCGACGCGCAGGCCGAGCTTGTCGGCGAGCCGGTCGGTCAGCACCAGGCCGTCGCCCTCGGGCCGGGTCTCGCGGTTGTCGACGTCGATGATGCGGTACAGCTCGGGGCGCGCCGCGTAGCCGCGGATCTGGCTGCGCTCGCGTCGGTGGCCGTTGACCAGCGTGACCGGGACGAATCGGGTGGATTCGATGGCCGTGGCGCCCGGCAGCCGCAGCAGCTCGCGCCCGGCGCTGTCGTTCAGCGGCTCCAGCGCCCAGACCGCGACGTCGTTGCGCATGACGAGCGTGAACTGCGTGTCGACGATGAACTCGATCGCGTCGCGGAAGAAGTTGCCCATCACGACGATAGCAACCGCCGCCGCCACGCCGCCGATCGAAAGCCCCGTGCGCCAGGGCCGGCGCTCCATGTTGCGCAGGATCATGCGCAGCGCCGGGCCGATGCGCAGCCAGCCGATGCGCTCGAGCAGCGTGCGCCGGTAGCGGCCCGGCGCCGGCGGACGCATCGCCTCGGCGGGCTGCAGCCGCACCGTCGCGGCGATCGCATTCAGCGTGCCCAGCACCGCCGTCGCCACCGACAGCGTCACGCTCACGACGAGCAGCCACGGTGCGATGCGATGCTGGAACGCCGGAAAACGGAAGAACTCGGCGTACAGCCCGGTGAACATCGTCCCCAGCACGTCGCCCATCCACACGCCGAACGCCAGTCCGACGCCGACGATGACGAGTACCAGCTTCAGGTAGTGTGCCGCGATCGAGCGGTTCGGATAGCCGAGCGCCTTGAGCGCCGCGATCTGCTCGCGTTGCGTTGAGACGAGCCGCGAGATCACGACGTTGAGCAGGAACGCGGCCACCGCGAGAAAGATCGACGGCAGCACCGTGCCCATCACGTGCTGCTCCTTGATCTCGTTGTCGAGCATCGCGTGCGAAGTCTGGTCGGTGCGGCCGATCGCCTCGCGCGCGCCGTAGGGCGCGAGCCGCCGCGTGACGGCGTCTAGCACCTCGCGCTCCGACGCTGCGGGCGCCAGCCGGATGGCGACATGGTTGAACGCGCCGGTCATGTCGAATGCGGCGGCCAGCGTCTCGGCATCGATCCAGAACACGCCGAAACCGCGCAGATCGGGCATGCCCCACAACCCCGCGAAGATGTACTCGGGCGACAGCGCGATGCCCGTGACCAGCAAGCTGCGGCGCTTGCCGTTCATCAGCGCGCCGACCCGGTCGCCGGGCTTCAGGCCGTGCGCCTCGGCGAATGCCTCCGAGACGAGCGCAGGGATCGCACCGTCGCCGGGCCGGCCACCGGCGGCGGCCACTTCGTCGAGCGTGCGGCCGCTGCGCACGGTCACGCGGTTCAGGCGCGGCGGCTGCCGGCTGTCCAGCCCGATCAACTGCCCGACGATCGGGTCGGTGCTGCCCGCGAGCTCGACGCGGACCACCATCTCGACGGTGGCCTGCACATCGGCGACGCCGGGCACCGCGCGCAGCACGTCGACCATCGCGTGTGGCGCCCGCTTGAGTCTGGCAAACACGTCGGCGAAACGGTCGGCGACGTAATAGTCGTCGCGCGCCTGCGTCAACGAATCCACCGCCGACAACGTGGTGATGAACCCGCCGATGCCGCTGCCCACCACCAGCGCAATGGTGAGCGCCTGGCTCCACATGACGCGCAGGTCGCGCAGCAGCTTGCGGTCAAGGGCTTTCATGCGGGGGAAGGGCGCGGGTTGCGGTTGGGGGTACCGTTATCGGTACGCGTCGGATTCGGCCTCGGAGCGACGTTGGCGACGTGTCCGTATTCGCTCTTGCGCCACGTACGGGCGTCGCGCCAGGCGGTACCCGACAGGCGCTCATGCTGGGGCGGTCGACGCTGCGCGCCGACTCCACTGCGATGCTCACCCTGGGGTCGCGACGCATAACTCACTTCGCGACCTGCGGTCGCTTCGTTCGACCAAATGCGGCGAGTCAGATCACGAAGCGCGCTGCGCGCGCCGACCCCAGGGCTGTGCTTCTCGTCACCCCAGAAATCGCCCCTGCCGGGTACCGCCTGTCGCGAGTTCCACCATCGGTGGGTGCGGGTGACGAATGCCTCGGTGCATCGGCAGAAGCGGGGGTGGGCAGCTGGCAGCGCGCCTTTGCGCAGCCGAGAAGCGCAGGGCTCGTGGCCCGCGCGCGGAGCGCGCTTCGTGATCTGACTCGTCGCATTTGGCTGAGCGCAGTGAGCGTAGCGAACGTAGCGAGTTATGCGACGGGGCCGCGAGATCGAGCATCGCAGGGGACCCTCGGCGAAGACGAGGGCAAGCAACGAAGCGCTGCCGGCTGCCCGCCCCCGCTTCTGCTCGCGCCCATGGGCGAACGCAACGGGCGCATTAAAGCCTCCTGGAGGTCCACTATCCGTAACGAGACCTTCGTTCGGCCTCACCATGACAACTCCGACGGCGAGATCTTGTGGGCGTTGCGTTCGACGCGCAGCACGCGGCCGTCGCCGAGATAGATCACCCGATCGGCCATGCCGGCTATCGCGGCGTTGTGGGTGATCACTACCGCCGTTGTTCCCAGTTCGCGGTTGATTCGCTCGATCACTTCGAGCACCAGCTTGCCGGTCTGGTAGTCGAGTGCGCCGGTGGGTTCGTCGCACAGCAGCACGTCGGGCTGCTTGACGATCGCGCGCGCGATCGCCACGCGTTGCTGCTCGCCGCCGGACAGCTGCGCCGGAAAGTGGTCGCGCCGGGGCGTGAGCCCGACGCGATCGATCGCTTCGTCGGCCGACATCGGGTGCTCCACGATGTCGGTGACCAGCGCGACGTTCTCGCGAACCGTCAGGCTCGGAATCAGGTTGTAGAACTGGAACACGAAGCCCACGTGCTCGCGCCGGTAGCGGGTGAGATCGGCCTCGCTGGCGCCGTCGAGCCGGTGATCGCCGAAGTGCACCTCGCCGCGGGTTGGCACGTCCAGTCCGCCCAGGATGTTCAGCAAGGTCGACTTGCCGCTGCCCGAGGGGCCGAGCAGCACGATGAACTCGCCGCGGCGGATCTCCAGGTCGACGTCGCGCAGCGCCTGCACCTCGACCTCGCCGCTGCCATAGATCTTGGTCAGTCCGTGGGCGCTGAATACCACCGGGGCCGGGTTGCCGTCCATGGGTCGATGCTGCATGGCGGCACGGCGCGCCGTCTTGAGCAGGGTCAAGCGCGGGCACGCGCTGTGCCGGCGCGCGCGAATAATCGGGCGATGACGGCCGATTGCGTGGGCTCAAACGAATGGTTCTCGACGCAGGGCTGGCGACCGTTCGACTTCCAGCGCGAGGTCTGGGCCGCGATGGCGCAGGGCCGCAGCGGGCTGCTGCATGCAACGACCGGCAGCGGCAAGACCTACGCCGTCTGGCTCGGTGCGCTGGAGCGCTCGTCACAACTGGACAGAGCCCGCCCCCACCCGGAGGGGGCGGGTCGGGGTGGGGGAGCGCAAGGTACGGCTGCCAAAGCCAGAGGACTTGCGGTCCTCTGGCTGACACCGATGCGCGCGCTCGCGTCGGACACGGCAAGGGCGCTCGCGCTGCCGTTGCCGGCGCTGGCGCCGCATTGGTCGGTGGGCCTTCGTACCGGCGACACGCCGGCCGCCGAACGCGCGCGGCAGGACCGGCGGTTGCCGACCGCGCTGGTCACCACGCCCGAGTCGCTCACGCTGCTGTTGACGCGCGCCGATGCGTGCGAACGCCTCGGCTCCGTGCACACCGTCATCGTCGACGAGTGGCACGAGATGGTCGGCAACAAGCGCGGCGTGCAGGTGCAGCTCGCGCTGGCGCGACTGGCGCGCTGGAACCCCGGGCTGGTCGTCTGGGGCCTGTCGGCGACGCTCGGCAACCTCGACGAGGCGATGCGCACGCTGCTGTCGCACGACCAGGGCCTGCTGGTGCGCGGCAAGGTCGACAAGCCGCTCGTCGTCGACACGCTGCTGCCGGCCGACCCGGGACGCTTCTCGTGGGGCGGCCACCTCGGCGCGCAGATGGAGCAACCCGTGGTGCGCGAGATCGAGCGCAGCAGCACGACGCTGGTGTTCACCAATGTGCGGTCGCAGGCCGAGATCTGGTACCAGATGCTGTTGCGTTCGCGACCCGACTGGGCGGGGCAGATCGCGCTGCACCATGGCTCGCTCGACAAGGGCGTGCGCGAATGGGTCGAGGCTGGCCTGAAAGCCGGCACGTTGAAGGCGGTGGTCGCGACCTCGTCGCTCGACCTCGGCGTCGACTTCCTGCCGGTCGAGCGCGTGCTGCAGATCGGCTCGGCCAAGGGCGTCGCGCGGCTGCTGCAGCGCGCCGGGCGCTCGGGACACCAGCCGGGCCGCGCCAGTCGTGTGACGCTGGTGCCGACCCACACGCTCGAGCTGGTCGAGGCGGTAGCGGCGCGTCGCGCCGCATTGGCCGGCCGCGTCGAGCAGCGCCTGGCGCCAGACAAGCCGCTCGACGTGCTGGTGCAGCACCTGGTCAGCATGGCGCTCGGCGGCGGCTTTCGCGCCGACGAGCTGTTCGACGAGGTGCGCTGCGCGTACAGCTACCGCGCGCTCACGCGCGCCGAGTTCCAGTGGGCGCTCGATTTCGTGACGCGCGGAGGCGCGAGCCTCGGCGCCTATCCCGAGTACCACCGCGTCGTGCCGGGCGACGATGGCGTCTACCGCGTACCCGACCGCGGCATCGCGATGCGCCACCGCCTGCAGGTGGGCACGATCGTCAGCGAGGCCTCGATGCTGGTGAAGTGGATGAGCGGCGGCACGATCGGGCAGATCGAGGAGGGTTTCATCGCGCGCCTGAACAAGGGCGACCACTTCGTCTTCGCCGGGCGCGTGCTCGAATACGTGCGCACGCAGGACATGGCGGCCTACGTGCGCAAGGCCACGAAGAAGAGCGGCATCGTCCCGGCCTGGGCCGGCGGCAAGATGCCGCTGTCCAGCGAGCTCGCCGATGCGACGCTCGAGGTGCTCGAGTCGGCGCGCCAGGGCGACTTCTTCGAACCCGAGCTGCAGGCCGCGCGGCCGATGCTCGAGGCCCAGGCACGGCTGTCGAGGCTGCCGACGCCGAAGACGCTGCTGATCGAGCAGTTCGCGTCGCGTGAGGGCTCGCATGTCTTTGTCTACCCGTTCGCCGGCCGCCATGTGCACCTGGGCCTGGCGAGCCTGATCGCGTGGCGCCTGTCGCACGACGCGCCCAACACCTTCAGCATGAGCGTCAACGACTATGGGTTGGAGTTGCTGGCCGCCGAGCCGGTCGACATGCAGCACCTGCTCGACAAGCGCGTGTTCGACGCGGCGAACCTGCTCGCCGACGTGCTGGCGAGCCTGAACAGCAGCGAGCTCGCGTTGCGGCGCTTTCGCGAGATCGCGCGTGTCGCGGGTCTGGTGTTCACCGGCTACCCCGGCGCGCCGAAGAGCACGCGCCAGCTGCAGGCGAGCTCGAGCCTGTTCTACGAGGTGTTCCGCAAGTACGACCCGGGCAACAGGCTGCTGGGTCAGGCCGAATCGGAAGTGCTGGCGCAGGAACTCGACATCCGACGCCTCGCGGCCAGCCTGAAACGCATGCGGGCGCAGCGCATCGAGGCTGTCACGCTGCGCGCGCCGAGCCCCTTTGCGCTGGCGCTGATGGTCGAGCGCTTCCGGGAGCAGTTGACGACCGAGAAGCTGGCTGACCGGCTGGCGCGGATCTTGAAATACGCGAATGCCGAGATCGACAGCGAACCGTCGGCCAGTTCTCGGTGAACGTTCATGTCGAGCAAGCGACATCGAATGCGAAGCGCGTGTCGGAACCAGGCACTGGCCGCCAGATTGGCACGAAATCTCGAAGAGGCGCAGCAACGGGTCGATGATCCGGGACGCCTCGAGTTCGCGCCGCCGCAGAATGCCGGCATGAATCGAATCGCAGCCTTCCTCCGCCGCGCCGACACCGCGCGTGCGGCCACGCAGTTGCTGGCCCTGTGGAAGCTGTTCAACCATGCCGACACGCCGTGGCTGGCCAAGGCGGTGGCGGTGGCGGTGCTGGCCTATGCGCTGAGCCCGATCGACCTGATCCCCGACTTCATCCCCGTGCTCGGCATGCTCGACGATCTGATCCTGCTGCCGCTGGGCCTCGCGCTGGTCGTCAGGCTCACGCCGCGGCACTTGTGGCGGGCGCGGCTGGCCGAGGCCGAGGCGGGCGCCGAGGCGCTGCCGCGCATGATCTGGGGCGCAGCATTCGTCCTCGCGGCCTGGGTCCTGCTGGGCTGGCTGGTCGCCTGGTGGATGTTCGCGTGGTTCGCGGCAGCCAAGTAAGGGCAGCGTGGCTGGCCCTGATGCTGTACGCCGCGCTGCCGTGCGCGGCGCTCGACGGCGTGGTCACCCGCGTCTCCGACGGCGACACGCTGTGGGTGAAACCCGTCGACGAGCGGCGGCCGCAGAAGCTGCGGCTGCGTGGCATCGATGCACCGGAGATCTGCCAGGCCTGGGGTATCGAAGCGAGGCAGGCCCTGAGCGCGCAGGTGCTGGGCCGGCATGTGCACGTCCTCGAGGGGCCGGTCGACGACCACGGCCGGCGCCTGGTTCGCCTGATGCGCGGCGACGTCGACGTGGGCGCGCAGATGGTGCGCGACGGGCATGCCTGGAGCTACCGATATCGCAGCGACCCGGGGCCTTACCTTCCCGAGGAGGCTGCCGCGCGAACCGGCCGGCGCGGCTTGTTCGCCGACCCTGGCGCGTTGAACCCACGCGAGTTCCGCCGCGTGCACGGCCCGTGCCCGCATTGACACGCCATCGGCGACGGGCGCATCAAGACAAACCCCTACGCTTCGCTGCGTGCAACGCAGTGGATTCGCCTTTGAAAATGGAACTCGATCCTTCTACACTGCATCTCCCGCAGCGACTAGGTCGCGCCGACAAGCCTGGATAGACGGTTCTTGACGGTGGTCAGCCGGGCTTTTTCGACTGCCGGCAGACCGATCGGTCCGCAAGGCGGGTTCTGCAACTCTGGAGGAGACACATGAAATTTCTGAAACTGGGGGCGACGCTCGCAGCCGCTGCGCTGATGGCGTTGTCCGGCGCTTCGGCGCTGGCGCAAGCCAAGATCAAGCTCGAGAAGGTGGTCAGCGGCATCAACACGCCGCTCGCGATGGTTCAGCCGCCTGGCGACAGTCGCATGTTCATCATCGAGCAGAACGGCCGCATCAGGATTCTCGAGGGCGGCAAGCTCAATCCGAATACCTTCCTCGACATCCGCAGCAAGATCGTGCCGCTGATGCAGGACTTCGACGAGCGCGGCCTGCTGGGTATCGCGTTCCACCCGAAGTTCAAGGACAACGGCAAGTTCTACGTTGCCTACAGCGCGCACCTGGACTACCAGGACGACCTGGGCCAGATGCTCTGGTACAACCACAGCAACGTGGTCGAGGAGTACACCGTCTCGTCGACCGACAAGAACAAGGCCGACCCGAGCTCGGCGCGCCGGATCATGTCGAACTCCTGGCCGCAGTTCAACCACAACGGCCACTGGATCGGGTTCGGTCCTGACGGCATGCTGTACGTGTCCACCGGCGACGGCGGTTATGCCAACGACTGGGGCATCGGCCACAACCCGGCCATCGGCAACGGCCAGGATCTGACGATCAACCTCGGCAAGATCCTGCGCGTTGACGTCGACAAGCGCACCGACGGCAAGCCCTATGGCATTCCGCCCGACAATCCCTTCGTCGGCAAGAAGGACGTCAATCCGGAGATCTGGGCCTACGGCCTGCGCAACGCGTGGCGCTGCTCGTTCGACATGGGCAGCACTGCCGCCGAGTTGTATTGCGGCGACGTGCAGCAGAACAGCTACGAGACCGTCAAGCTGATCGGCAAGGGCCAGAACATGGGCTGGCGCCGTGTCGAGGGCATGATGCGCTGCTTCGACTACCTGAAGCCCGATGACCACCCGGCCAACTGCGACAAGGCGGGTATCACGCCGGCCATCATCGAGTACAACAACTGCACCGCCAAACCAAACGGTTGCAAGGGCATCTCGGTGACCGGCGGCTATGTGTACCGTGGTGCCAACGCGGCCCTGAAGGGCAAGTACATCTTCGGCGACTGGAGCAAGAGCTTCGCCGAGATGGACGGCCAGATCTTCATCGGCACCAAGGGCTCCGACGGCAAGTGGGCGATGGAAGTCGCCGACGTGACCAACATGCCGGGCAAGAAGCCCTACGTGCTGGCCTTCGCGCAGGACGCCGCCGGCGAGGTCTATGTGCTGACCTCGATCACTACCGGCCCGAACGGCTCGCTCGACACGATCTACAAGATCACCCAGTAATTTCGCTTGTCTACATCGCCACCGGGGTGTTCGCACCGCGGTGGCGGTTTTTTTTGCAATTGGGCAAACTCCATCCTGCCGCACAGTTGGAAAGTCGACCTATGCAATTTCGATACCTCTCCATCGTCTTGAGAATCGCCGTCGCCTGCGCGGCTGCCTTTGCGACGATCGGCGGCCCGGCCTGGGCTCAGGCCACCGCGCCAGCCGAAGAGCCGCCACCGAAATTCGAGCCGGGCTTCCTGAGCAACGCGTCGAATGTCGATGCGGGCAAGGCCGTGTGGGACGGCCAGTGCAGGCATTGCCACGGCAATGCGGCCTACCCTGGCAAGGCGCCTAAGCTTCGGCCGGGCACCTATACGCCGGACTTCATCTACGACCGCGTCACCTATGGCTTTCGCGGCATGCCGCCGTGGAAGGCGGTGTACACGCTGGAGCAGCGCATGGCAGTGGTCGCCTACATCAAGAGCGACAGCTTCTCACCCTGATTGCCAGGCCCTGGGCGAAAGACCACCATGTTGCGCTTGCTGAACCTGGTGCTGTGCCTGGTGATGCTTGTCTTCGCCGCGGTGCAGTACAACGATCCCGACTTGCTGCTGTGGATCGTCTACTACCTGGTGCCCGCGACCTGGGCCTTCATCGCCGCGTTTCGCCACCGGATTTTTCAGTCCGTGCAATGGCTCGGCTGGCTGTGGGCCAGTGTCGCGGCCTGGGCGGGGCTGGTCTGGTATTACTGGCCCAAGATGCCGAACTTCTGGCAGACGGCGGTGTGGACCCAGGAGGAGACCGCCCGCGAAGGCATGGGGCTGATGATCGCGCTGGCCGTGTTGCTCGTCGCCCTGTTCACGGCCTACAAGAAGCGTTGATTCGACGCCGGGCCGGCCTTCGAGCCGCGACCCGGTCGTCGACCGCGAGGCCGCTGCGTCGCGGCCGTCAGAACGACCCGCGCAACTCGGCGCGCAGGCGCCTGCCCTGCGCCGGGAACCCGACGAACTGCTCGTAGCTCTTGTCGAACAGGTTGTCGACCGCGACCTTGACGCGCAGCGCGCCGAACTGGATCGAATAGGCCGCATCGACCACCGTGAATCCGGGCATCTGGATGTCGCCGGTGGGGTTGGACCGGTCGAGGAAGTTGCCGGTGTAGTTCACGCCGGCGAAGACCGATGAGCGGCCGTCGATGTCGTAGGTCGCGGACGCCGTGGCGCGCTGCTCGGGCCGGTTGCGCAGCGGCTGCAGGCCGTCTTGCTCGTCGATGCTCAGGAAGGTGGCGCCGAGTTGCAGGCGCCAGCGGTCGGCGAGCCGCAGCTTGATCTCCGGCTCGATGCCCTTGATGACGATGGTGCCGCGGTTGATGTTGGTGAATGTTGCTCCGTCGAAGTCGACCAGGTTCTCGTAGTTGGTCTGGAAGATGCTCACCTGTGCCGTCGACCCGGCGTTGTCGATGCGGTGCGCGGCGATCAGCTCGACGTTCTTGCTGGTTTCGGGCTTCAGATCGGGGTTGCCGCCGATCGGGAACCCGAGGGCGAAGAAGCTCGGCGGCTTGAAGCCCTGGTTGTAGGCGGCCTTCAGCGTCGTGGCGCCATTGGGCAGGTCCCAAACCACACCGAGGTGCGGCGTGGTCACGCCGTCCAGATCCTGCACCTTGTCGTAGCGCAAGCCGATCTGCGCGCTGACCGATGGTGCCAGCTTGAACCGGCCCTCGGCGAACACCGAATCGGTTTTGCGATCGAGCTGGAAAGTCAGCGTCTGCGGGCTGCCGATGAAGAAGAAATCGCCGACGCTGGTCAGGCTGCCGTCTTCGGTCTGGTGTTCGTAGCCGACGATCACGCTGGCACCGCTGCCATATTCGTGCGTCGCCGTGACAAACACATTGGTGCGGCGGAAGTCGGTGTCGCTGACGTAGGCCGGCACCGGGAACCGCACGCCGGCATCGACGAATGCGTTGTCGGCATGCTCGACACGATCGAACACCGACACGCCACCCTTCACCAGCACGCCGCGCGCGTCGCCGCCGGCGAGCTTCAGGCCATAGATCTGGTCGGTGGAGTCGCGGAACGAATGCTGCCGATTCACGGCCAGCCGCGGGCCGCCGCTGTCGTCGGGAAACGCCTCGCCCTTGCGGTCGATGTACGTACCGAACAGCTCGCCCTGCACGCCGCCGCCCGGGGCAAACTGCAGCGATCCCGAAACCGTGTTCAGGCGCAGCGAGCCGTTGTCGTCGCCGCTGTTGCCTTCCTCACTGCGCCCGGCGCTGAGTTGCGCGGCCAGGTTGTCCTGCCCGAAAGCCACCGTGCCGCCGATCTTCTGGTGGCCGTCGCCGCCCACCGCCCCATAGGCGCTGCCCGATACACCGACCGGTGCACCGCGCTTGGTGATGATGTGCAGCACACCGGCCAGCGCCTCGCCGCCGTAGATCGCCGAGGCCGGCCCGCGCAGCACCTCGATGCGGTCGATCTGGCTGATGTCGATCGCCGAGAAGTCGTACGCGCTGCCGCGGGTGGTGGTCGGGTCGTTGAGCTTCACGCCGTCGAGCAGGATCAACAGGTGGCTGTTCTCGGCGCCGCGCATGTACATCGACGCGAAGCCGCCCGCCCGGCCGGCATTGTCCACATAGCCCCCGGTCACGAGCGCCAGGATGTCCTCGATGCGCGCGGGGTTGATCTCCTGGATCTCCTTCTGGGTGATCACGGTCACGTTCTGCGCCAGCCCCGTCGCCGTGAGCGGCAACCGCGTGCCGGTGATCACCACGGACTGGCTGTCGGACTGCGCCTGCGCGGCAAGCGGCAGGCAGGCCAGCGTGGCGGCCAAGCCGATCAGGCTGCGCAACGGCGGTTGCTTGATCGGGCGGGGGAGCGGGTGCATCTCGATTCTCCGGCGTTGCATGGGGTCAAAGGTGCGGCCTAACGACAGGGGATCATCCGGCAAGCCAGCCCGCCACTGTAGTGACTGCAGGCTTGGCCGCGCTCATGGTTTGCTCGCATCCGCAATGGCCTGATGTGTCCATGCGACATGCCGTTGCAGCGGCGCGATCACGTTGGCAGGGGGTCGACGACATGCACTCTCGCGAGGTCTGTCGATAATTATGTTGATTATTCTACATCATGTAGTATTATCTACAATATGCATTGGCACCTGCTGGTTCTGTCGCTGCCGACCGAGAACGCCACCGCGCGCATGCGCGCCTGGCGCGCGCTCAAGTCCGGCGGTGCGGCGGTGCTGCGCGACGGCGTGTATCTGCTGCCCGACCGCGAGGCGCACCGGCAGCTGCTGGCCGGCATCGCCGCCGACGTGCGCGAGCAGGGCGGCGACGCGCACCAGATGCGCGTGGACGGCGGCGACCACCGGGCCCTGTTCGACCGCAGCGACGACTTCGGCGCCTTGCTGGCCGACATCACCGCGTGCCGCGCGTCGCTCGATGCCGATACGGCGAGCGAGACACAGAAGCAGGCGCGCAAGCTGCGCAAGGCATTCGACCAATGGGCGGCGGTCGACTTCTTCCCGGGCGAAGCGCAGCGCCAGGCGGACGCGGCGCTGCGCGAGCTGGAGTCCGATCTGGCGCAACTCCTCGCACCCGACGAGCCCCGCGCCGCACAGCGTGCCATCGCGCGCCTGAACGTCGCGGACTTCCGTGGGCGCACGTGGGCCACGCGCCGCCGGCCCTGGGTCGATCGGCTGGCCTGCGCCTGGCTGATCCGCCGTTTCATCGATCCGCAGGCGCGCTTCGTCTGGTTGAAGTCGCCGGCCGACTGCCCGAAGAAGGCGATCGGTTTCGACTTCGACGGCGCGACCTTCAGCCACGTCGATGCCAAGGTCACGTTCGAGACGCTGCTGGCGAGCTTCGGCCTCGAGACGCCGGCGCTGGTGCGGCTGGGCGTGCTGGTGCACGGGTTGGATGCCGGCGGCGTGCAGCCGCCGGAGGCGCAAGGTGTCGAACGCGTGCTGGCCGGCATGCGCGAGGCGATCACCGACGACGACCAGCTGGTGCTCGTCGCCAACGGTGTCTTCGAGGGGTTGCTGAAGGCGTTCGAGCGGGAGCAGGCATGACAGGCGCAAACGATTCGATCGTGAAGCCGCGTCCCGAAGAGGCGCCGGCCGCCGTGGGTTTCTGGGAAGCCTTTCGCTTCTGGCTCAAGCTCGGTTTCATCAGCTTCGGCGGCCCGGCCGGGCAGATCGCGGTCATGCACGCCGAGCTGGTCGAGCGCCGGCGCTGGATCAGCGAGCGGCGCTTCCTGCACGCGTTGAACTACTGCATGCTGCTGCCCGGCCCCGAGGCCCAGCAACTGGCCACCTACATCGGCTGGTTGATGCACCGCACCCGCGGCGGAATCACCGCCGGCGGCCTGTTCGTGCTGCCGTCGCTCGCGATCCTGATCGCGCTGTCGTGGGTCTACATGGCGTTCGGCAACCTGCCGCTGGTGGCGGGCCTGTTCTACGGCATCAAGCCCGCCGTGACGGCGATCGTCGTGCATGCGGCATACCGCATCGGCTCGCGCGCCTTGAAGAACGGCGTGCTGTGGGCCATCGCCGCGGCGGCGTTCGTCGCGATCTTCGCGGCGGACGTGCCGTTTCCGTGGATCGTGCTCGCCGCAGGCGTGATCGGCTATCTCGGCGGCCGCATCGCGCCCGAGCGGTTCCGCGCCGGCGGTGCGCATGGCGCAGCAAACAAGAGCTACGGCGCGGCGCTGATCGACGACGCCACGCCGACCCCGCCGCATGCGCGCTTCAGCGCTGCGCGGCTCGCTGCCGTGGTCGGCATCGGTGTTGCTTTGTGGGCCGCGCCATTGGGGCTGCTCGCGGTTCTGTACGGATGGAGCGGCACGCTCACCCAGATGGGCTGGTTCTTCACCAAGGCCGCGCTGTTGACCTTCGGCGGCGCCTACGCGGTGCTGCCGTACGTCTACCAGGGTGCGGTGTCCCATTACGGCTGGCTGAACCCGACGCAGATGATCGACGGTCTCGCGCTCGGCGAAACCACGCCGGGCCCGCTGATCATGGTGGTGGCCTTCGTCGGCTTCGTCGGCGCCTGGCAAAGCCCCGAGCTCACCGCCCTCTTCGGCGCCGAGCATCGGTTTCTCGCGGGTGCCGTCGCGGCGACGGTCGTCACCTGGTTCACCTTCCTGCCGTCGTTCGTATTCATCCTGGCCGGTGGGCCGCTGGTGGAGTCCACGCACGACGACCTCGCGTTCACCGGCCCGCTGACGGCGATCACCGCCGCGGTGGTCGGCGTGATCCTGAACCTGGCGCTGTTCTTCGGCATGCACGTGCTCTGGCCGCTGGGGCTGGAGGGGCCGTTCGATGCGTACTCGGCCGCCATCGCGCTGGCGGCTGCGGTCGCGCTGTTCCGGTTCAAGCGCGGCGTCATCGAGGTCATCGCCGGCAGCGCGCTGGCGGGGCTGGCGATCCACTGGTTGAAATAGGAGGCTTCTCATGGCATTCATCACTGCGGCCGAACTCGCACTGTGGCAATCGGGCGGGTTCGGTTTCGAACTGCTCGACGTGCGGCGCGCCCAGGCGCGCGCGGACGACGGCACCGACATCGCCGGCGCGCGCTGGCTCGATCCGGCGCAGTGGCTGGACTGGAAGGACGGCGTGCCCAAGGGCCGGCCGGTGGTCGTCTACTGCGCGCACGGCCACGAGATCAGCCAGGGCCTGACCGCGGCGCTGCGCGCGATGGAGATCGATGCGCGCCACCTGGCCGGCGGCATCTCGGGGTGGAAGCAGGCCGGCCATCCGGTGCTGCCTGCCGGCGCCGCGGGGAGTGCGCGATGAAGTGGATCACCCGCGAACGGCCGAAGATCGATCGCATCGCCTGCCCCTGGCTGGTGGCGCGCTTCATCGACAAGAGCCCGGAATTCCTCTACGTGAAGGCGGGCGATGTGTTGCGTGCGGCGCAGGAAACCGGCGCGACGCCCTACGACGTGCCCGGCGTCGAGCTGTCGCATGTCGGCGAGCTTTGCAGCTTCGACGCGTTTCTCGCCAAATACTCGCTCGACGACCCTGCCTTGGCGCAGCTGGCCGTCATCGTGCGCGGCGCCGACACATCGCGGCTGGACCTTGCGCCGCAATCGGCTGGGCTGTACGCGCTGTCGCTCGGTCTGTCTCAGGTGTACGCCGACGATCACGAGATGCTGCGCCACGGTCTGGTGATGTACGACGCGATGTACGCTTGGTGCCGGTCGTGCCAGCACGAGACCCACAACTGGCCGCCTCGGATGAACTAGCCGTCGGCCCCCACGCTCGCGTTGCTCGCTGATCCACGGCGGGGCATGCATACCCGCCGGTTCGGCTGGCATTCGCCGACGCGCAGACGTCGGTTCATGTCCGGCCTCACCCCCGCGGGGGCCCTCAGCCGGCTCGGGAGCGGCCCAGCGCCGACTGACCTGCGCTACTTCACCTTCACCCAGCGCAGCTCGATCGTGTCGTTGGGCCACATCGCGACCGACACGCCTTTCTTGGCTGCCCAGTTGAGGTGGCGCCGGTACAGCGGGATGTACGGCAGGTCGTCGTGGATCATGCGCAGCGCCACGCCGACGCGGGCGCGGCGCTTGGTGAGGTCGGGCTCGGTGCGCACCGCGTCGATCAACGCGTCGAGATTGGGGTTGCTGTATCGGCCGGCGTTGAAGGTACCGGTGCCGCTCGGGTCGTAGCTGCGGAACAGCCCGTTCAACGTGGTCCAGGGGTCGGGCGCCGCGGTCCAGCCGTACTCGACGAAACTGGCCGTCGCCTGGCTCAGCTTGGGAAAGAACTGGTTCGTCGGCGAGCTGCGCACCTGCGTGCGGATGCCCACCTGCGTCAGCATCGCGGCCGCGGCCTGGCACACCGCTTCGCGATAGCCGACGTTGACGCAATCGAGCGTCACGCCGAAGCCGTTCGGATAACCGGCTTCGGCCAACAGCGCGCGCGAGCGCGCAGGGTCGAAAGGAATCCGCCGGTCCAGATCGGCCTGGTAGCCGTCGACCTGTGGCGAAATCAGGCTGCCCGTCGGCGTGCCCTGGCCGCGCAGTACCTTCTGCACGATCAGGTCGATGTTCAGCGCATGCGCCACCGCCTTGCGCACGCGGATGTCCTTGAACGGGTTGCGGTCCTTCACGTCGCCGTGCAGCAGCTCGTCGCGCGCCTGGTCGAAGGTGAAGTACTGGGTGCCGATGTCGCCGATCGAGGTGATGGCCAGGCCCGGGTCGGTCTTCAGCCGTTCGACGTCCTGGAACGGCGGGTCGAGCACCAGATCGACCTCGCCCGAGGCCAGCGCCGCCAGGCGCGTGGCGTCCGACCGCACGCTGACGAAGGTGACCGAGTCGAGGTTGCCGTTGCGCTTGTCGCCGCGGCCCCACCAGCCGTCGTGCCGCGCGAGCACCGTGCGCACGTCGGGCTCGTAGCGTTCGAGCCGGAACGGCCCGGTACCCATCGCGTTGCGCACGGTGTGGGTTTCCTGCTTGCCGTTGTAGTCCTGCGCCTTCTCGGCGCCGTGCTTCACGCACCAGGCCTTGCTCATCATCGCCAGGTACTGCAATTTCTCTGGCCACACCGCATCGGGCGCGGCGAGCACGAAGTCGATCGTCAGGTCGTCGACCTTCTTCACGCCGGCCAGTCCGCGCAGCGAGAACGAACGCTGCGAGGTCGGGCCCTGCGCGCGCTCGATCGAGAACACGGCGTCGTCGGCGGTGAAGGCCGAACCGTCGTGGAACTTCACGCCGGGCCGCAGCTTGAAGCGCCACGTGGTGGGGTTGACCATCTGCCATGATTGCGCGAGCGCGGCCTCCAGCCGGAACTGCTCGTCGCGCGTGACCAGGCTGTCGTGGACCTGGAACGCGATTCGGCTGTGGTACAGCAGCGCCAGCGCATGCGGGTCCATCGTCTGCGGGTCGAATGCGCTGGCGATGCGCAGGCTCGCGGCCTGTGCGGCCAGGCCGGTGGTCAGCAGCAGCGCCGCCAGCAGGCCGATCGAGCGCGATCTGAGCGACGTGGTCATGCGAGCCCTGCGGGGTGGAGGTGGCGCGATGGTCGATCGGATCGGGAACATCTCGCAGCCGGCTCAGCTGCCCGCCAGGCAATCGATCGCGCGCTGCACGCCGTCGCGGCCATGCGCGATGCCCTGCACTTGCAGCGCCGCCTGCACGCCGGCCAGCGCACCGAGGATCAGTGCCGCGTTCTGGTCGCCGAGGTGGCCGATGCGAAAGGCCCGCCCCTGCAGCGGCCCCAGGCCGCCCGCGATCGCCACCTGGAAGCGCTCGCGCGCCACGGTGCGCAGCGCTTCGACGTCGACGCCGGCCGCTACCGCGATCGTCGTCACCGAGGCCGACCGGCTGCCGGGCTGCCGGGCGAAGAAGTCGAGCACACCACCTAAGCGCCAGCCCTCGACCGCCTCGTGCACCGCGCGCGCGAGCAACCGGTGGCGCTCGTGCACCGCGTCGATGCCCTCCTGGAAGATGAGCGCGAGCGCCGCCTCCAACCCCATCATCAGGTTCTGCGGCGCCGTGCCGCAGAACTTGCGGTACGACAGTTCGCTCTTCCTGCTGCGCCAGTCCCAGTAGTAGCGCGGCGCCGGGTTGCGCGCCGCCACGGACACGGCCGCCGCATCCACCGCCACGATGCCGAGCCCCGGCGGCACCATCAGGCCCTTTTGCGACGCGCCGACCGCGACGTTGACGCGCAGCGCGTCCATCGCGAACGGTATGGCGCCCAGCGACGCCACCACGTCGACGACGAACAGCGCCGGGTGGTCGGCCGCATCGATCGCCGCACGCAGCGCGGCCAGATCGCTGGTTACGCCGCTGGCCGTGTCGGTGTGCACGACGAACACGGCGACGATTTCGCGCGCCCTGTCGGCGCGCAGCGCCTCGGTGACGGCGGACGCATCGATCGGCAGGCCCTCGCGCCAGGGCGTGCGGACCACGCGGCGGCCGAGGGCTTCGGTCTCGACCGCCCAGCTCTCCGAGAAGTGCCCGGTGCCTGGGATCAGCACGGCGCCACCGGGCGGCAGCAGGTTCTCGATCGCGGCCTCCCACGCGCCGTGGCCGTTGGCGGCGTAGAAGAACACGTCGGCCTGCGCCGTCTGCAGCAGGCGGCGCAGCCCTTGCTCGCAGGCGGCGATGTTGGCCGAGACGCGCGGGTCGGCCAGGTCCATCGGCTGGCGACGCAGCGCGTCGAGCACCTGCTCCGGCACGGGCGTGGGCCCGGGTGAGTGCAGCAGGCGGCGGCCGGGAATGCGCGGGGTGTTGTGCATGGCTTTCTCTCACAGCGACGGCTGGATTCTCGCCGCATCGCGCGGCGGCCCCGGATCGGCACGCGCCGCGCGGTGTCCGGACTGTTCCGTCTCGCCGTGGCGATCGGCAACAATCGGGCTGCCGTACAGCCACCCCATCGAAAGGAGTTCGTCATGGCCAAGGGTCAGCAGCGCAGCAACAAGGAAGCCAAGAAGCCCAAGAAGGACAAGGCGGCGCCGAAGCCCGTCACCCCGCTGGGGCCGGCGGTCACGACGGTCGTTCCCGACCGGCACAAGAAGAAGTAGCGGGGGCGCGGCGCGCACCGCTCAAGCGGCGGATTCGCTGGCGAGACACGCGTCGAGGATGTCGAGCGCCTGCCCCATCTGCGCGCGCGTGGTGATCAGCGGCGGCGTCAGCGTAAGCACGTTGCCCATCGTCGTCTTGAACGACAGCCCGCGCGACAGCGCCGCGTAGAGCACGCGTTCGGCCGCATCGGGCGCGGGCGTCTTGGCGTCGCGGTCGGTGACGAGCTCGACGCCGAGCAGCAGTCCGCGGCCGCGCACGTCGCCGATCGAGCGGTGGCGGCGTTTCATTTCCTGCAAGCGTGCGATCGCATAGTCGCCGACACGCGCAGCGTTGTCGACCAGCTGTTCGCGCTCGATGACTTCGAGCGTGGCCAGCGCCGCGGCTGCGGTGACCGGGTTCTTCTCGTGCGTGTAGTGCCCGAACGCGTAGTCGCCGGCGATGTCGAGATCGGCGCGCGCGATGCATGCCGCGATCGGCAGCACGCCGCCGCCGAGTGCCTTGCCGAGCACCACGATGTCGGGCGCGGCGCCGTCGTGTTCGGCGGCGAAGAAGCGCCCGGTCTTGCCGAGGCCGGTGGGGATCTCGTCGAAGATCAGCAGCGTGCCGTGCGCGTTGCAGGCCTGGCGCACCGCCTGCCAATAGCCCGGCGGCGGAATGAACGGCACCGCGCGCGCCGGCTCGGCGATGACGGCGGCCACGTCGCCCTCGCGTTCGAGCACGTAGCGCACCATGCTCGCGCACGCCAGAGCGCACTGCGCGAGAAAGGGCTGGCCCTCGGCATCGACCGCATGGCCGTACGGGCAGCGGTAGCAGCCGAACGGCGCCACATGTTCGGTGCCCGGCAGCAGCGGCCCGACCGCGCGGCCGCTGCGAAACAGCGATTCGCCGCCGACGCTCGAGGCACCGAATCCGGCGCCGTGGAACGAATCCCAGAAGCTCAGCGTCTTGAAGCGGCCGGTGGCCGCGCGGGCCAGTTTGATCGCCACCTCCACCGCATCCGACCCGCCGGTGGTGAACAGCACCTTGGCCGTGGCGCCGGTGAGCGCCTGGAAGCGCGCGCCGAGCGCCTCGGCGAGCTCGACCGCGCGATCGCAGGCGAAGCGGCGCGGCGCGAAGCTCAGGCGGTCGAGCTGCGCCTTGATCGCGCCGATCACGTGCGGATGGGCATAACCCACGTGGTGCACGTTGTTGCCGTGGAAATCCATGTATCGCCGGCCGGCGAGATCCTCGATCCAGATGCCTTCGGCCCTGGCGATGCCGTTCAGGCAGGGGGTGGACACCGACTGGTGCAGGAACGCGGCGTCGTCGCGCGCCAGCAGCGTGCGGGCAGCGTCGTCCAGATGCTCGCGTTGCCACGCGGTGCGGCGCGGCGAGCGGTTGACGTCGCCCTCGCTCTGCGACGGCCCGGCCTCCCGGCTCATAGCAGCTTGTGCAGGTGCAGCACCGTCCAGCCGCGATCGGCTGCTTCGGTGGCGAGCCGGATATCGGGGTTGACGGCGATCGGCCGGCGCACCGCCTGCAGCAGCGGCAGGTCGTTGATCGAGTCGCTGTACAGCGTCGAGTCGCATTCGTGCAGTTCGATGCGCTGCAGCGCGAGCCACTCGTGCAATCGCGCCACCTTGCCTTCGCGCATATTGAGCGTGCCCGCGACGCGGCCGGTGAAGCGCCGGTCGTCGCCGATCTCGCATTCGGTGGCGATCAGGTTCGCGATGCCCAGGTGTGCGGCGGTCAGCTCGGTCAGGAAGCGGTTGGTCGCGGTGCTCAACACCACCAGGTCGCCGGCATCGCGGTGCCGGGCCACCAGGTCGTGCGCCACGGGGCCGATGCGCGGCGCGATCACGGTCTCGAGGAACTCGCGGCGCAGCGGCTCCCATTCCACGTGCGACCGGCCTTGCAGCGTGGCGACGTAGAACTCGCAGAACCCCAGCGGGCTGACCGTGCCGGCCCTGTAGTCGCGTTCCATGCGCCGGTTGCGCGGCTCGAATTCCGCGCGGTCGAGAATGCCGCGATCCATCAGGAATTCGCACCACAGCACGTCGCTGTCACCCTCGAGCAGCGTGTGGTCGAGGTCGAACAAAGTCAAAGGAAGGAGCCGTGGCATCGCGCTCAATCCAAAGCCGAGCGAACACCGCGGATCCGGCTTCGCCGGTTCGCTGGTGTTGCCCTGCGCCTTGCAGGGCGCAGGGCGCTCGCTAGCCACTCGCGAGCGCGCAGGCGCTCACTCGGTGCCGGCTCACCCCCCTTGAGGGGGAGGCGGCCGCCAGGCCGCTTCGGGGGGGAGTCAAACACGGCGCAGGTGCCAGGCCTTGGGCCGCGTGAAGGTCTGGATGCCGTGGGTCGAGAGCGTCAGGCCGATGCCCGAATCGCCATGGCCCGACCAGGGCAGCCGCGGGCTCACGCGATCGCAGCAGTTCCAGTAGACGCTGCCCGCGTTCACCCGCGCCAGCAGTTCGCGCGCCCTGGCCTCGTCGCGCGTGTAGATGCCGGCGGTCAGGCCGTAGCGCGTGTCGTTCATCAGCCCGATCGCCTCGTCGTCGTTGCGCACCTTCTGGATGCCGATGATCGGGCCGAAACTCTCCTCGCGCATCAGCTCCATCGAGTGGTCGACGCCGGTGAACACGGTCGGTGCGTACCAGTTGCCGGGGCCCGGCAGCCGGTGTCCGCCGCAAGGCAGTCGCGCGCCCCTGGCCTTGGCATCCGCCACCTGCGCATCGAGCACGTCGAGCTGCGCCGCGCGCGTGATGGCGCCGATGTAGGTGGCGTCGTCCATCGGGTCGCCGACCTTGAAGCCGGCCACCGTGGCCAGGAAGTGGTCGACGAACGCGTCGTGGATGGCCTCGTGCACATAGATCCGCTCGACCGAACAGCAGCTCTGGCCGGTGTTGTACATCGCGCCGTCGGCCAGGCTCTCGGCGGCGACCGTCGCATCGGCGTCGGCGCGCACGTAGCTGGGGTCCTTGCCGCCGAGCTCGAGCTGCAGCTTGACCAGGCGCGGTGCCAGCGCCTGCGCGATGCGCACGCCGGTGGCATGGCTGCCGGTAAAGAACAGGCCGTCGATGCGCTGCGCCAGCAGCGCGGCACCGACCTCGCCGCCGCCGACCAGCGTCTGCATCACGCCCTCCGGCACGCCGGCCGCATGCAGCAGGCGTGCGATGTGGGCTCCGGTCAGCGTTGCGTATTCCGAAGGCTTGTACAGCACGGCGTTCCCCGTCAGCAGCGCCGGCACGATGACGTTGCAGCCGACGAAGTAAGGGTAGTTCCAGGCCGAGATGTTGCCCACCACGCCGAGCGCGATGTGGCCGATCTGCTCGTGCATGCCGCCGTCGTCGAACACATGCTCGTCGCGAATCGCACCCTCGGTCTGCTCGAGAAAGAAGTCGATGCGCGGCAGCAGGCCGTTGAGTTCGTTGCGCGACTGGCTGATCGGCTTGCCGACCTCGCGCGTCAGCGTGGCGGCCAGCGCCTCGAGCTCGGCCACCAGGCCGACGCGGAAACGCCGGATCGCGGCGAGCCGCTCGGCCAATGGCGTGGCGGCCCAGCGCGGTTGCGCGGCGCGCGCCGCGGCCGCCTTGGCGGCCACCGACGTGGCGTCGTCGGCCGTCAGTTCGTCGAGGGGCGCGCCGGTGGCGGGATTGATGATCTTCAGTGTGGGCATGGATTCAACTGCGAGCCGCTCGGGCCGCATCCAGGAAGTCTTTCAGCAACGGTGCGTCGTCGAAATTGTCCGGGTCGCCGGGGATGTGGAACTCCGGGTGCCACTGTACGGCCGCGACATAACCCGGCCCTTGGCGGCGCACGGCCTCGATCGTGCCGTCCTCGGGGCAAATCGCCTCCACGACGAATCCGGGCGCGAGATCCCTGATGGCTTGGTGGTGCAGGCTGTTCACCGTGTCCTGACGGGCATCCGGGTACAGCTGCGCCAGGCGCGACCCGGGCACCAGCTCGATCGAATGGAAGTGGCGCTCGAACGCCGAACCGTCGCGATGCGCCAGCGAGGCCGGGCGCTGGGTGGCGATGTCCTGCAGCAGCGTGCCGCCGAACATCACGTTGAGCAGCTGCAGCCCGCGGCAGATGCCGAACACCGGCTTGCCGGCGCGGATGAACGCGTCGATCAACTCGATCTCGTAGAGGTCGCGCACGCGATCACCGCTCCACTCGGGCGTCAACGGTGTCTCGCCGTAGGATTCGGGCGCGACGTCGTTGCCGCCCTGCAGCAGCAGGCCGTCCAGCGTCGCGGCGTAGTCGTCGAGGTCGAGATCGGTGCGCATGACGATGCTGTCGCGCGTGACGGCGGGGATCATCATCGCCACCGCGTGGCCCGACAGCACCCAATGCGCCACCGATTGCTCGAGGTAGTGCAGGTTCTTGGTCCAGATGCCGGAGACGTTGATTCCGGGTGTGCCCGGCGTGTAGATGCGCGCGGAAATGCCGATCAGCAAGGGCCGTGGGTTCATGGTCGGCTGCGCCGTTGTCGATCGGCGATCAAGACCCGCGCGCCGCGCGCGCCGCGTCGAGAAAGTCTTTCAGGATGGGCGCATCGTCGATCACGGTCCTGTCGTCGGGGTCGTGGAACTCCGGATGCCATTGCACGGCGGCCACGTAGCTCGGCCCGCGCCAGCGCACGGCCTCGATCATCTGGTCGTCGGGGCAGCGCGCCTCGACGACGAAGTCGCGCGCCAGGTCCTTGATGCCCTGGTGGTGCACGCTGTTGGTCATCACGCGCGCGACGCCCGGGTAGAGCTGCGCGAGCCGCGTGCCGGGGACGAACTCGACGCTGTGGAAGTTCTGGTCGTACAGGGCCTGGTCGCGATGGGCGAGCGAGTCGGGCTGTAGCGTCGCGATGTCCTGCAGCAGCGTGCCGCCGAACGCGACGTTGAGCACCTGCAGGCCGCGGCAGACACCGAACACCGGCTTGCCGGCGGCGACGAAGGCCTTGCCGAGCGCGGTTTCGTACTGGTCGCGGATGCGGTCGCCGGCCCACTGCGGCTTCATCGGCTCCTCGCCGTAGTGGCCCGGCCACATGTCGGAGCCGCCCATCAGCACCAGCCCGTCGAGCCACTCGGCGTAGTCGGCATAGGTGACGGTGCCGCGCGAGGTGTCGCCCTCGGGCGAGGGCACCATCACCGGCAAAGCGCCCTGCGAGCCGACCCAGTGCGCCACCGATTGTTCGATGTACTGCAGCGTCTTGCCCTTGAAGATGGGGCGTTGATCGTCGGCGTGGAAGAAGCAGGCCGAGATGCCGATCTTGAGACGGTCGGTCATAGTCACATCGCTGCGAGGAAGAAACGCTCGTAGTCTGCCTCGACCGTCGAGCGCGGGTTGGTCTGGGCGGTGAAATCCTTCGCGGCGAGCGGGACCAGCCGGGGCAGCAGATCCTTGGTGACGCCGCGTGCGGCCAGCCCGCCGCTGATGCCGATGCGGGCCTTCAGCTCGCGCAGCCAGGGCACGAAAGCCGCGCCGCCGCCGACGCCGGCGGCATGCGCGAGCTCGTCGAACTTGCCCGGCACGGCGTCGCGGTTCCAGGCCAGCACGGTGTCGATCATCAGCGCATTGGCCAGGCCGTGGTGCATGTCGCACACGGCGCCCAGCGCATGTGCGCAGGCATGCACCGAGCCGAGATCCTTCTGGAACGCGATCGCGCCCATCATCGAGCTCATCATCATGTCGGAGCGCGCCTGCAGGTTGCCGGGCTCGTTGACCGCGACGGCCAGCGCGCGCGCGCCGATGCGCAGGCCCTCGAGCGCGATGCCGTCGCACAAGGGGTGGTAGGCCGGGGATAGATAACTCTCGATGTTGTGCGTCAGCGCGTCCATGCCGGTGGCAGCTGTCACCGGTGCGGGCAGCGCGAGCGTCAACTCCGGATCTGCAAACACCGCCTGAGCCAGGATCTTCGCGCTGAATACCGTGCGCTTGTGGTGCGTGTCGTTCTCCGACACCACCGACGAGCGGCCCACTTCGCTGCCGGTGCCCGAGGTCGTCGGCAGCGCGACGAAACAGGGCAGGGCGTTGACGATCGGGCGCACCTTCGGGTGGTCCCACACGTATTCGAGCACGTCGCCGTCGTGCACCGCCATCACGCCGACGACCTTGGCGACGTCGAGTGCCGCGCCGCCGCCGAAGCCGATCACGCAGTCGGCGCCATGCACCTTGTACGCCGCTGCGCCGGCCATGACCTGGGCGCAGGTCGGGTTGCCGAACACGCCGTCGAACACGGCGACGTTCAGGCCAGTCAGGTGCGTCCTGAACTCCGCCAGCACCGGCAGCTTGGCCAACGCACGGTCGGTGACGATCAACGGGCGCTTCAGGCCCTGTTCCAGCAGATGCGGGCCAACCAATGTGCGCGCACCGAGACCGAAATGGATCGCTGTCGGGAAGGAGAACTTGGTGATGGTCATGGGTAGGATAGCTGACGGTCGGTGCAGTCCAGTTCAAGCGAAGGGCCGGGTGTCAGCCCTGCAGCTCCAGGAGGATTTCCGGATGCGAGACTGCCACACGAAGGAGTGTCTTCGCCGCGCCGGTGGGTTCCCGGCGACCCTGCTCCCAGTCCTGCAGCGTGCGCGCCGATACCCCTAGCAGGTGAGCAAATTCCTGTTGAGAGAGGCCCACAAGGGCGCGCGCCTGTGCAGCATCGGGCAACTTGACCTTTGTGACGCGAGCGGCCTGACGCCGGCCCATCTGCCGCACAGATTCAAGCAGGTCGTTTTGGAACTTCTTGATATCGGAGGGCATCTTCGACTCCTTGCTTCAGCTGTACGAGGAACGACGTGGGAAGGTTGTCGAACTTGGCCTTCTTGTCGACGATGAGAAGCCAGATCGTCGCGTCGTCGGTATTGAAGTAGATCACTCGCGTGCCCCCGCTCTTACCTTGACCAGCGCGGGACCAGCGAACCTTGCGAAACCACCACTGTTTCGAATGAGGTCGCCGGCCTCAGGGTTTGCGGCAATCCAGTCGATGAACCGCTCGCGTTCTGCTTCGACCCAGACTTCGGCGGCGTAGCGCTGGAAGATTGGCGTCTCGGCAACGGTCCGCACGAGTCGATACTACGGCAACGCCGTAGCGATTGCAAGCGAACCCAAGAGACCGTGAACCTGCGTCCGTCTCGACCTTCCGGCGCACACCGCAGTTTCGAGGTCGTACACAGCGAGGCCGCGGACCATGCTCAGATGATCTCGAAGTACCGTTTCATTTCCCAATCGGTCACCGCGTCCTGCCACTGCCGGTGTTCCCACTCGCGCGTGGCGGCGAAGTGGTCCACGAAGGTGTCGCCGAGCCAGTCGCGGGCGATCTTCGATGCCTTGAAGTTCTGCGTGCTGCGGATCAGCGAGCGCGGCGCGCGCGGGATGTTCTCGGCGCCCTGGTTGGTGCCGGTGATCGGCGGCGCGGTCAGCTTCAGGCCCTTCTCGACGCCGTGCATGCCGGCGGCGACGACTGCGGCCATGGCGAGGTAGGGGTTGATGTCGGCGCCGGGGCAGCGCGTCTCGAGCCGCGTCGCCTTGGGGCTGCCGGCGATGACGCGAAAACTCGCGGTGCGGTTGTCCAGCCCCCAGGTCGGCTTGACCGGTGCCCAGAAGCCGTCGACCAGGCGCTTGTAGCTGTTGATCGTCGGCCAGAACATCGGCGCGAACTCCATCAGGCAGGCCACCTGCCCGGCCAGGTAGCTCTCGAACAGTTTGCTCATCGAGCGCTTGGATCTCGCTTCGTAGAACAGGTTGGTCTTGCCGTCGGATAGGCTCTGGTGGATGTGCCCCGAGCAGCCCGGCAGATGCTGGTTCCACTTGGCCATGAAGCTCGGCATGGTGTTGAAGCGCTTGCCGATTTCCTTGGCGCCGGTCTTGAACAGGATCGCGCGGTCGGCCGCTTCCAGCGCCTCGCTGAACGCGATCGCCACCTCGTAGACGCCCGGGCCTGTCTCGGTGTGCAGGCCTTCGATCGGCACGCCGAAGGCGGCCATCTCGTCCATCAGCGCGTTGAAGAATCCGCGGTTGTCGGCCATGCGCAGCAGCGAGTAGCCGAACATGCCCGGCGTCAGCGACTCGGGGCCGACGCCTCTTTTCGCGGCCCAGCTCTGCGGCGTCTCGGCGAAGTTGAACCACTCGAACTCCACGCCCGCCATCACGTCGAAGCCGAGCTTGGCGGCGCGCTTCAACACGCGTTTCAGCGTCTGGCGCGGGCACACGGGGTAGGGCGATCCGTCGGTGTTGACGAACTCGCCGAGGAAGAACGGCACTCCGCTGTCCCAGGGTACGTGGCGCGCGGTGTCGAAGTCGATGCGCGCCAGCGCATCGGGAAAGCCGTGCTGCCAGCCGGTGACCTGGGTGTTGTCGTAGCACTGGTCGCCCGAGTCCCAGCCGAACACCACGTCGCAAAAGCCGAAGCCGCCGTTCGGATACGGCTCGGCGGCGCCGAGGAACTTGTCGCGATGCAGGTACTTGCCGCGCAGGATGCCGTCGATGTCGCTGCACGCGACCTTCACCTTGCCGGCGTCCGACCGGCGCACGGCCGCCAGCGCGGGGTGTTCCTTCTGGTTCTTGGTGGCCATCGGTGTCGTCTCCAGACCAATTAGGGCGCCGGGGCGCCGTTGGGAATGCCCATCTCGCGCAGCGTGTCGGCGACCGCGTTGACGGCCTCGCGCATCTCGTTGCCGCCGATCGCGCCGATACAGCCGACGCGGAAGGTCTCGATCTGCGTCAGCTTGCCCGGATAGAGAATGAAGCCGCGCTGCTTGGCGCCCGCATAGAAGCGCTTGAAGTCGTAGGCCCGGTGCGCCGGTGCGTGGAACGTGACGATGATCGGCGCCTGCACCTCGGGCTTCAGCAAGGGCTTGAAGCATAAGCGCCCCATGCCGTCGACGAGTGTCTTGCAGTTGTCGGCGTAGCGCGCCAGCCGCGCCGGCTGGCCGCCTTCCTCGACGAACTGCTTCACCGCCTCGGCCAGCGCGACGACCACGTGCGTCGGCGGCGTGAAGCGCCACTGGCCGGTCTTCTCCATGTAGACATGCTGGTCGTGCAGGTCCATCGCCAGGCTCTGGCTGTTGCCCGCACAGCCATCGACGATCGCCTGGCGCAGGAACACGAAGCCCATGCCCGGCACGCCTTCGAGACACTTGCCGCTCGCGGCCACCAGCGCGTCGAAGCGCAGGCTGCGCGCGTCGATCGGCAGCGCGGCGAAGCTCGACATCGCATCGACGATCAGCCCCACGCCGCGCCGCTCGCAGATCGCGGCCACCTGGGTCAATGGGTTCTCGACGCCGGTGCCGGTCTCGCAGTGGATCAGGATCACGTGCGTGATCGACGGGTCGGCCGTCAGGCGCGCCTCGACCTCGGCGGCCGGGATCGGCGCGTCCTCCGGGCACGGCATCACGGTCGCCTTGCGGCCCATCATCTGCGACAGCTTGGCCGCGCGCTTGCAGTACGCGCCGTTGTCGGGCACCAGCACATGCCCGCCGCGCGGCACGACGCTCGCCACCGCTGCCTCGACGCTGAAGGTGCCGCTGCCCTGCAGCGGTACCACGACGTGGCTGTCGCGGCCGTGTACGACGTCGAGCAGCGCGGCGCGCAAGCTCGCCGTCACGGCGTTGAAGTCGGCGTCCCAGGAGCCCCAGTCGCGCAGCATCGCCAGCTTGGTGCGCAGCGTGGTCGTCAGCGGTCCGGGGGTGAGCAGGATGCGGTCGCGGTCCATCGGCTTTCAATCCATGGGTCAGGGTTGTTTCCAGGCCTGCGTGCGGCGGTCGATCCACCACGACAGGCCCATGAAGACGAGCGTCGCGACCGTGTTGGCGGCGACGATCAGCATCGCCATCGCCGCCGCCGCGCCGATCTCGCCGGCCTCGTCGAGGTTGAGGATCGCTATCGCCGCCACCTTGGTCTCGGGCGCGTAGAGGAACACGACGGCCGAGATGGTGGTCATCGCGTTGATGAAGAAGTAGCGCGCGATGTCCACCAGCGCCGGTGTGCAGATCGGTAGCGTCACGCGCCAGAAGGTCTTGTAGAACGGCACCTTGAGCGACGCCGACACCGACTCGAACTCGGCATCCAGCGCCTTCAAGGCTGTCACCGCGGTCAGGTGGCCGGTGGTGTAGAAGTGCACGATGGTGCACACGGTCAGGAGCGTGAGCGTGTGGTACAGGCCGTTCAGCGGGTTGGTGGGTGCGTTGAAGAAGAAGATATAGCCCAGACCCAGCACCAGCCCCGGCACGGCCATGGGGAGCATGGCGAGCAGGCGCACCGCGCTACGCACCGGTTTCAGCCCCTGCGTCTTCTCCAGCATGTAGGCGCCGACGAACACCAGCGCGGTGCCGAACAGGGCCGTGCCGGCGGCCATGGTCAGGCTGTTGACGAATGCGTCGCCGACCTCGGCGTCGAACAGGCCCATCGCGTAATGGCGCAGGCTGGGCGACAGCTTGTAGGGCCAGAAGTTCGCGAACGATGCGAACAGCGCCATGCCCAGCATCGCCAGGATCAACGCGCAGACGGCCAGGCAGTACAGCGACATCAGCGCGTCGAACAGAGGCGCCGGTTTGGGCTGATAGGGCACGGCGCGCGCGGTCAGCATCGCGGTCTGCTTCTTGCTGACCCAATGGTCGACCGCGAAGGTCAGCACCGCGGGCGCCAGCAACAGCAGCGCCACCACCGCGCCGCGCTGGAAATCCTGCTGGCCGATGACCAGCTTGAACACATCGGTGGCCAGCACGTTGAAGTTGCCGCCGATCACCTTGGGGATGCCGAAGTCGGTGATCACCAGCGTGAAGGTCACCAGCGCCGCGGAGATCAAGCCGTACTTGGCGCCCGGCAGGGTGATCGTGAAGAATTTGCGCGCCGCGCGCGTACCCATCGAGTCGGCGGCTTCGTACAGCCGCGCGTCGGCGGCCGCCAGCGCGGTGACCAGGATCATCAGCGCATGCGGGAAGGTCGAGAAGATCTCGGCCAGCACGATGCCCGGCGCGCCGTAGATCTGGTCGATGCCTGCCTGGGTGAGCCATGACTTCAGCACGCCCTGGTTGCCGAACCAGTAGATCAGCGAGATCGCCGACAGCAGCGACGGCGCCAGCAGTGGCACCAGCGTGATCGTGCGCGCGAGGCCCTTCAGGCGCATGCGGCTGCGCGCCAGCGCGTAGGCGAAACCGAACGCCGTGGGAACCGTCACCACCGTCACGACGACCGAGACCCAGACGCTGTTCCACAGCGATTCCAGCAACGCCGGCGTGCGCGCGTAGGCAATGAAGTTCGCGAGCCCCGCGAAGCGGCCCTGCGCGTCCTCGAGCGACTGCTGCAGGATCGCCGCCAGCGGCGCAGCGAGGAAGGCCAGCAATGCCAGCGCGACGAGCGCCAATGCGGCGTGCGCGATGCGCTCGCTCCAGTGCACGCGCTGGTGCACCGGTGCGCCGATCGCCGCGGCGGCCATGTTCACCCGAAGATCCTCATCCGCTCGGGCATCAGCCGCAGCGGCAGCCGGCTGCCGACCTCGAGCTGCGCCTCGGCCAGGTAGTTGAGCGACAGGTAGACGGTGAGGCGGTGCTCGCCCAACAGGTCGCCGCTGACGCGCACCAGGCAGTACGGACCCATGAACTCGATCTTCTCGATCCGGGCCTGGAACACGTTCGGGTCGCCCTCGGGAATCGGGCGCGCGAGCACGTCCTCGGGACGCAGGTAGACGCGCACCTCGCTGCCTGCCACGCCGTCGTGCAGGCAGGCGAACAGGTGGTCGCCGACGCGCAGCCGGCCGCCATCCTGCAGCGTGGCCGGCAAGGCGTTGATGCGGCCGACGAAATCGGCGACGAACAGCGTGGCCGGCTCGCGGTAGACCTGCATCGCGTCGCCGATCTGTTCGATCGTGCCCTGGTTCATCACGACGATGCGGTCGGCCACCGCGAACGCCTCTTCCTGGTCGTGCGTGACCATCACGGTGGTAACGCCGAGCTTGCGCTGCAGCGAGCGGATCTCGCCGCGCAGCTTGACGCGCACGATCGCGTCGAGCGCCGACAGCGGCTCGTCGAGCAGCAGCAGGCTGGGCGCGGTGGCCAGCGCGCGCGCCAGCGCGATGCGCTGTTGCTGGCCGCCCGACAGCTGCGCCGGGTACTTGGCCTCGCTGCCGGGCAGGCCGACCAGCGAGAGCAACTCGCTGACGCGCGAGCGCGCGGCGGCCTTGGGCACCTTGCGGTTGACCAGGCCGTAGCCGATGTTGTCGGCCACCGTCAGGTTGGGGAACAAGGCGTAGGACTGGAACACGATGCCGTAGTCGCGCTCGGCCGGCGGCAGCGTCGAGATGTCGCGGCCGGCCAGCTCGATGCGGCCCGCGCTCTGCACCTCGAGCCCGGCGATGATGCGCAGCAACGTCGTCTTGCCGCAGCCCGAGGGCCCGAGGAAACAGACGAACTCGCCCTTGGCGATCTCGAGGTCGATGTCCTTGAGTGCGGTGAACGAGCCGAAATCCTTGCGGATTCCGGCCAAGCGCAAGTAGGGTGCGCTGGTCACGTGGGACACCGCGTCAATCGTCGCGCGGGCCGCTATTGCCAAGCGGACACCGCGGATCCGGCTTCGCCGGTCCGCTGGTGTCGCCCCCTTGAGGGGGAGGCGGCCGCAGGCCGCTCCGGGGGTGGGTCATCTCTTCTCGGTCTTGCTGTTATAGCGCTTGGTCCATTCGGCCAGCACGCGTTCGCGGTTGGCGGCGGTGGTCGCGAAATCCATCTTCACCAGCCGCGCTTCGTAGTCCTTCGGCACGTTGGCCAGCGGCGCGGCGACACCGGGTTGCGCGGTGATCGCGAAGTTCTTGCCGTACAGCAGCATCGCGTCCTTGCTCGAGGCCCAGTCGGCGAGCTTCTTGGCGGCGGCCAGGTTCTTGGTGCCCTTGTGGATCGCGAAGGCCTCCAGGTCCCAGCCCAGCCCTTCCTTCGGGAACACCAGGTCGATCGGCGCCCCCTTGGCCTTGTTGGTGTTGGCGCGGTACTCGAACGAGATGCCGATCACGAACTCGCCGGCGCCGGCCATGTTGCAGGGCTTGGAGCCCGAATGCGTGTACTGCGCGATGTTCTCGTGCAGCGCGTCCATGTACTTCCAGCCGCCGCCCTTGCCGTTGTCGTCGCCCCACAACGTGAGCCAGGCGCTGACGTCGAAGAATCCGGTGCCCGAGCTGGCCGGGTTGGGCATCACGATCTGGCCCTTGTAGACGGGCTTGGTCAGGTCTTTCCAGGTCTCGGGCTTGGGAATGTTGCGTTTCTGGGCCTCGATGGTGTTGAAGCACACCGTGGCACCCCACACGTCCATGCCGAACCAGGCCGGGGGGTTCTTCTTGTCGATGTACTGGCTCATCAATGCGTCGGCATTGAGCGGCCGGTACGGCTCGAGCATGCCGTTCTTGTCGAGCAGCGCCAGGCTGGAAGCGGCCACGCCCATCACCACGTCGGCCTGCGGGTTGCCCTTTTCGGCCAGCAGCTTGGCGGTGATGACGCCGGTGGAGTCGCGCACCCACTTCAACTCGATATTGGGTTCGACCTTGTTGAAGCCTTCCTGGTAGGCCTTGAGCTGGTCGGTCTCGAGCGCGGTGTAGACCAGCAGCGTGGTCTTCTGCGCGAACGCCGTGCCGGCCAGCGCGAGGGCGGCGGTGCAGGCGAGCGAGGGGATGATGCCCGGGATTCGCATGGGGTACTCCTGGTGTTTGGGGAACGATAGGGTCGGACGGCCCAGATTAAGAGGGCGATCATCCACCGCCAAGCATGACAACCCGATGTCGGATCAATCTAGCGCCCGGGTTTTCGCCTTGTCAACGGTATTTTGCCGATTGTTTACAATGTACAGCACCGGCGCTCCCATCGACGCCATGACGGTACGTGCGCATCAAGCCCGGCCATCGGCCGTGAAGCCCTTGTCGCCGATTCGCCTCTCGGGCGGCGGCGCCACGCGCAGAATGCTCGAGCCGCCGGTCGTGTCGATAGCCAGGACTGCCGGTTGATGCCGCGCGACAAACTGCTCCATGGTTCATCTCCTCAATTTGCTGGCCGCCATCGCCCTTCTGGTGTGGGGGACGCAGATCGTGCGCACCGGCATCCTGCGCGTGTTCGGCGAAAGCCTGCGCCACTGGCTGGCGGTGGGCATGGCCTCGCGCGGGAAGGCGGTGCTTGCCGGCCTGGCCGTGACCAGCCTGATCCAGTCCAGCACCGCCACCTGCCTGATCGTCACCTCGTTCCTGGGCCGTTCGCTGGTCACGCTGTCGGCGGCGCTGGCCGTGATGCTCGGCGCCGACGTGGGCACCAGCGTGATGGTGGTCGTGTTCTCGTTCGACCTGTCCTGGCTGTCGCCGCTGCTGATCTTCGGCGGGGTGGTGGTGTACGTCTCGCGCGAGAAGAGCAATGCCGGCCGGCTCGGGCGCGTCGCCATCGGTCTGGGCCTGATCCTGCTGTCGCTGCAACTCATCGTCGCCAGCACCCGACCGCTGATCGAGTCGCCTGCGGTCGGAGCCCTGCTGGCGGCACTGCCCAACGAGGTGCTGCTCGACATCCTGGTCGGCGCGGTGCTGACCGTGCTGGCGTACTCGAGCCTGGCCATCGTGCTGCTGACCGCGACGCTGGCGGTCTCGGGCATGGTGCCCGCGTCGGTCGCGCTGGGTCTGGTGTTGGGTGCCAACCTGGGCAGCGGGCTGCTGGCCGTGCTGATCACCGCCAAGGCGCCGATCGCCGAGCGGCGCCTGCCGATCGGCAACCTGATGTTCAAGCTGGTCGGCTGCGTCTGCATGATCCCGCTGCTGCCGCGTGTCTTGCCCTGGTTGCAGCAGCTCAGCGGCGAGCTGCACCAGCAGATCGTGCTGTTCCACCTGGGCTTCAACATCGCGCTGGCGCTGGTGTTCGCCGGTCTGGTCGGGGTGGCGGCGCGAGGGCTCAAGAAGTGGCTTCCCGAGGGCAGGGCTCCGGCCTCGCAACGACCCAAACATCTGGACCCGTCGGCGCTCGAAACGCCTTCGCTGGCGATCAGCTGCGCCGCGCGCGAGGCGCTGCACCAGGCCGACGTGGTCGAGACGATGCTGCGCGGAATCGTGCCGGTGCTGCGTAACAACGATCTGGTGCTGGCCGAACAGCTGCGCCAGATGGACGACACGGTCGACGAGCTGTACACCGCGATCAAGCTCTACCTGACGCAGATCTCGCGCGAGTCGCTGTCCGAGCGCGAAAGCCGGCGCTGGACCGACGTGGTGTCGTTCACGATCAACATGGAGCAGATCGGCGACATCATCGAGCGCGTGCTGCAGGACATCGAGGACAAGAAGATCCGGCCCAACCGGCGCCTGTCCGACGCCGGCATGGGCGAAGTCTGCCACCTGCACGAGCGGCTGGTCGCCAACCTGCGGCTGGCGATGAGCGTGTTCCTCGACGGCCATGTGCGCGACGCGCGCAAGCTGCTCGAAGAGAAGGCGCGCTTCCGCGATCTGCAGATCGAGTACGCCGCCACCCACATCGCGCGGCTGCAGGACAACACGACGCAGAGCATCGAGACCAGCTCGCTGCACCTGGACCTGATCAGCGACCTGAAGCGCATCAATTCGCACATCTGCTCGGTCGCCTACCCGATCCTCGAGTCGGCCGGCGCCTTGACGGCCACGCGCATCCGCCCGTCGGTGCTGGCGCCGCTGGACTCGGACCTGCAGCACCTCGAATGAACGCCGCCGGGCTGCAACCGGGGGTCGCATGACCCTCACCTGGCCGATCGTGCTCGCTGTGCTGTTCGGCGCCGTGCTGCACGCGGGCTGGAACACGCTGGTGAAATCCAGCGGCGACAAGGAGGTCGACACCGCGCTGGTGCACTTCCTCGGCGCCATCGTCGCGATCCCGCCGCTCGTCGTCTTCGGCCTGCCGCCTGCCGCGGTCTGGCCGTACATCGCCGCGTCGCTGGCGGTCCATGTCGCCTACTACATCACCCTGGCCGGCGCCTACAAGCATGGCGAGCTCGGGATGACCTATCCGATCATGCGCGGCAACGCGCCGCTGCTGGTGGCGCTGGGCAGCTCGGCGGTGCTCGGCGAGAGCCTTTCTGCGCTGGCCTGGGCCGGCGTGCTCGGCGTGACCCTGGGCGTTGCGCTGGTGGGTCTGGCGCACCCGGGCGAGGCGCTGCACCACCGGCGCGCGCTGGCCTTCGCGCTGGCCAACGCGGCGGTGATTGCCGTCTATACCTTCATCGACGGCAGCGGCGTGCGCGCCACGGTCGCCGCCGGCAGCAGCGCGATGAGCTACGTGATGCTGCTGTTCGTGCTCGACGGCGTACCGTATCCGGCGCTGGTCCTGCTGCGGCGCGACGCCGCCGCGCGGCGCGCGATCCTCGACTACGCCCGCCGGCGCTGGCCGCTGGCCGCGCTCGGCGGCGCGGCGTCGATGGGTTCCTATTCGATCGCGCTGTGGGCGATGACGCGGGCGCCCGTGGCCGCGGTGTCGGCGTTGCGCGAGACTTCCGTATTGTTCGCCACGCTGTTCGGCATCTGGCTGCTGAAGGAGCGTTTCGGCAAGCAGCGCGCGGCGGGTGCGGTGGTCATCGTCGCCGGCGTCGTGGCACTGCGCTTCGCGTGAACACCGCGAGGGACGACACGATGGCAACGCGCTGGAAGGTCGTTCGCACCGATGCCGAGCTCGAGATGCCGCACACCGACGTGCGGCTGCGCGAAGCCGGCGCACGGCTCGTGCTGCTGCCCGAGTCGGCCACCGGCGACGAGCTCGAGCGCGAGCTGGCCGACGCCGACCTGCTGCTGATGTGCTACGCGCGCATCACGCGCCGCATGATCGAGTGCGCGACGCGATTGCGCGCGATCGTCAAGTATGGGGTCGGTATCGACGCGATCGACCTCGACGCGGCACGCGAGCACGGCATCCCGGTGGCCAACGTGCCGCTGTACGCCGAGGAGACCGTCGCCGAGGGCGCGTTCGCGCTGCTGATGGCGCTGGCCAAGCGCATCAAGCCGATCCAGCGCGCGATGGACCGCGACGGCTGGGCCTGGCCCGAGTCGCGCTGGCTGGCGCACGACCTGGCCGGCAAGACCCTCGGTCTGGTCGGCGTCGGCCGCATCGGGCGCAGCATGGCACGCATGGCGGCGGCGTTTCGCATGCGCGTGCTGGGTTACGACCCGCATGTGCCCGAGATGCCGGCCGAACGCCGCGACGACCTGCGCGGAATGCTCGCCGAGTGCGACTTCGTCTCGATCCACTGCGTGCTCAATGCGCAGACGCGCGGCCTGGTCGGCGCGGCCGAGCTGCAGTGCATGAAACCCGGCGCGTTCCTCGTCAACGTGTCGCGCGGCGAGATCGTCGACGAGGCCACTCTGCTGGCGGCGCTGCAGGCGCAGCGCATCGCCGGCGCGGCGCTCGACGTCTACGGGCGCGAGCCGCTGGCCCCGGCAGGGCACCCGTTGTCGCCGCTGTACGCGATGGACAACGTGATGCTGTGGCCGCATCTGACCTTCTACACGCACGAGGCGATGCAACGGCTGGAAGACGAGACCCTGGCGCGTTGTTTCGAGGCCCTCGAGGGCCGGCCGCTCACCGTGCGCTCGCACGACCCGCGTCTGCGCGCTCAGACGCAAGGCGTGCGCTTCGAGCCCTGAGCGCGCCGTTGCCTACTTTGTTGGGCCTCCGGACGAGCGCGCGCATCGGCGTACGGCCAGCCGCCTCCTGGCCGCCGTCGTGAATCAGGGCTCGCTGCCGACGACCCACTTGATCGTGGCGCGGAACAGCGCCTCACGCGGATAGCCGCGGCCGGAGGTCAGCGCGCGCATGGCGGCGTTGGGATGCCGATCCCGTGGGAGCGCCACGTCCCAGTGGTCGGCGCGCGCCTCGGCGAGCAACGTGCTGCCCGGCAAGACGGTATCGCTGGCGTAGAGTTGCCCATCGTTGCGCAGGTCATAGGCGCTCATCGCGGCATGGAAGGGCTGCAGTGCGAGCCCAATCTCGTCGCGCGGCGCATGCGCCACGATCGAGTAGTAGCGCAGGCCCGCCGGCGGTGGGTTGGCCGCCAGCCAGGCGACGCGCTCGCGACGGGTCACGCTGGCCACCTCGCGCCCGTCGGATGGCGAGCAATCGAACGGCTGAACGAGCGGCGACAGGTCTTCGAACACGCGCTCGAAGTGGTCGGCGAACGGCGTGCCCATCACGACACCGGCCACGGCGACCAGCGCCGTCACTGAAGCCGGCACGCCGCCCTGGGCCTGCAGCAGGGCCAGCGCATGGAGCGCGTCTGCCACGCCCTTCGAGTACGCCACCAGCACGATGCGGCCAACCCCGGGCCGCGCCGCCTCGCTGCGGATCGCGTCGGCGACCACGCGCCCGTTCTCGATCGACGCAGCACGCCCCGGCAGCGGCAGCGATCGGATGCCCTGCAGGCCAAGGTCGTCGTACTGTCGGTAGGCCTCGGTCAGGCTGCGCTCGCGCGACCGGGTGACGCCATCGCCGAAGGGCACCGATTGCGTGTCGAAGCAATCGCCGAAGAGGCCGGGGAGGAGCAATACCGAGGTCGCTGCGCCCCGTGCCGCAAAGGCGGTCGCGATGACGGCGAGTCGATCGCCGCGATCGTCGGCACCTGGCGGCGCGCGGTGCAGCCAGCTGTCGTCGCCGATGCGTGCGGCCGCACCGGCGCGCAGCTCCTGCGCGAACAGCGCCGCGAACAGCCGGCGTTCGTCGGCGACGCCGGACATCGACAGCGGCAGGGTCACCGTCGGCGCGAGATCGGCCCGGCTGGGCAGCGGTGCCAAGGGTGCGCAGCCGGCGCAGGCCAGCGCGGCCGGCAAGGCCGCCCACACCGCGGCCCGCTGCGCGAATTTCAACATGCCGCTCATTCCATGCCGACACTCGCCTCGATGCGGAAGAACTGTTCGGCGCGCCGCTTGGCCTCGCCGCGGTCTGCGTTGTGATCGTCATCCGTGACGTCGAAGTCGATCTTCGCGGCCTCCACGGCGCGGCAAGTCATGTAGGCCTTGGCCCCGGGTTCGCCGATCTGGCCAAGAAAGTCGTTGACGGTTGCCACCAGGGCGGCCTTGCGCCGGAACAGATTCACGTGGCCCTGAAAGTCCGCCGCCTTCTCGGCCATCAGTGCCTTGGCGCAGCCGTCGAAGTCTTGCTTGCCGCACCCCGCCGGCAATTTGAGCTCGGGCAGTCGCCGCCCGACCTCCTTCGAGCCTATGCTGGCTAGCAGCAGCGTCTTCAGCAGGGCATCCTGGTAGGCCTGGGCGTGTTCATACAAAGGCTGCTCGCAGGTTTCGCAGACCGGACCGAGGCCCGACAGCAACCACTCCATCAAGCTCCCGCGCGATTCGCGCTGCTGCTTGACCACATCGAGAGCGTGCTGCTTGATCTTGTCGGTCGGCAAATCCGCGCGCGCGCAGGCGCTGGCCTCCCATGCGGCCATCAGGTCGGCATAGCTGGTGCTGGGTTGGTCGCCGTGGGGCATCAGTTCGCCGCGCACCAGCAGGCGCTTCGCGCCCTCGTCGTAGGCGAAGCTGATGCGCCGATAAGCGATCGGCCAGTCCGACAGCGAGCTGTTGTTGAGTTCCAGCAGCGGCTGGCGGGCCAGGGCCCGGTGAACGGCCCAAGATCCGCGGTGCGTGTGCCCCGATAGATAGACCAACGGATGATTGAGCCTGCCCATCAGGGCGCGCAGCATCGTGCGCGTCGGCAGGCCCAGCGACTGCCAGTTGTGATGGCCCGCGAAGACGACGATATCGCCCTTGATGATCGCTTCGTCCACCCAGGCATCGATCGCCTGCACCTGATCCGGGTGGACATGCCCCACGCTGCCCGGGCTGCGCCCCATGATCGTGTCCCAGGTGCCCGCCAACGCCCCGGCCTGGTTGGTGTCCAGGCCGATGATGACGACGTCGCGCGTCGCACCCGGCGCACGCGGCAACTTCAGTCGTTGGGCCAGGTAGGAGTCCGCGTAGGCAGCGCCGTCCTGCACCTTGGCCTCGATCGCGGACAGATAGGCGTCCGGATCGGGGCTGCGCCAGCTGACCTGGTGTTCGCCTCTGGGCGGGGGCGCCCTGAGCCCGGGCTTGGCACGCCGGCCGCTGGCCTGTGCGGCGATGTAGCCGGCGATGAAATCGCGCTTGGTGAAGGCTTCGCTGTCGGTCTTGTGTTCGACATCCTCGAGAGCCGCGCCGCGCTGGCAGGCCTGGTTCCACTTCTTCGCGTCGGGATCGAGCCTGGTCTCGAGGACGTTGTAGCTGAAGATTCCGAACATCAAGCCGTCGTGGTTGCCCGGCAGGATCACGCCCGCGCTCTGATTGGCCTGGAAGACCGCTGCCATGCGTTTGGCCTCGATGCGGCATGAAAGGTCCAGCACATCGCCCAGGTGGATGTAGGGCTCGTCCGGATGTTGCTCCAAGGCCCATTGCACGATGCGCCGACCGAACAGGGGCTGTGCCGGTGGGCGCTGCGTCACTTCGACATAAGCATCGACCGCGCTGTCATTGTCATGCAGCGGGTAGCCGGTGGGCAGATGCTCCTGCGTGTCGCCGACGGCGACGATCGGCGTCGTCAGCGTGACGTAGCGGCCGCCGGGTTCGGCCTCCGGACCCACCTGCGGTATGAAACCGGCGCAGCCGGCCAGCGCCAGCGCGGCGAGGATCGCGCTGCCCGGCGCCGCGAATGCGCGATGGCTGTGTTGCGCGTGCTGCATCTAGGGCGTCTCAGTAGTAGCTGGCCGGCATCAGCTTGAAGAACAGATTCTCCACGCGCTGCCAGAAGCTTCGAGCGGGCTGGGAACTGCGCTCGCCGGCGTCATTCTTCCAGCGCAGCGTGCCGTCGTCGGCCAGCACCACCTGCCAGCTGTTGGCGCCAGACATGTCACGCTCCATGTTCCTGGCCAAGGCCCGCGCCAGCGCAGCGCTGTCGACGATGACACCCATCTCGGAATTGAAGACTTCGGAACGCGGATCGAGGTTCATCGAGCCGATGAAACTGCGCTCGCGGTCGATGACCATGGCCTTGGTATGCAGGCCGACGAAACCCGCACGCACCGGTGGCGTGTCGACCAGCTCGGCCTTGATGGCTGCATCGGCCCTCAACTCGTGCAGCGCGGCACCCGAGCGCAGGATTTCGCGGCGCCAGCCCTCGTAGTGCGCATTGACCGCGGGCACGTCGTGCGACGCGAGCGAGTTGGTCAGGATGCGCACCTTCACGCCGCGGCCGGCCAGCTCGCGCAGGTCGCCCATGAAATTCTCGTCCGGGATGATGTAGGCATTGGTGATCAGCACCTCGCGTTGCGCCGATCGCATCAGCGCGCGGAACGCCTCGGGCATGTGGTTGCGCGTGCCCTCGGCACGCGACGGCGAGTCGGTGTGCACGGCGCTCTTGCCGATCGACAACGACTCCGGCAGGCCGTCGATGTCGGTCGCCCAGCTGCGCGCACCGGCGACGAGCACCTTCATCGCCGGATGCGCCGCCGCCGCGGGCGGCAGTTCGATCATCTCGGGCGTCAGCCTGGCGGTCTCGGGCCCGCCGGACGGCGGGATGCTGCGAACCCAGTCGCTGTTCCAGTAGCGGTCGAAGACGCCGCTGGCCTGGCGCGCCACGGGCCCGACACCCAGCACGTCGAGGTCGTGGAAATTGAACTCGGCGTTCAGCCCCATGTACTCGTCGCCGACATTGCGGCCGCCGATGATCGCGACGCGGTTGTCGGCAACCATCTGCTTGTTGTGCATGCGCCGGTTGATGCGGCCGAAGTCGGCGGCGCCCTCCAGCGCGCGCCCGACCCAGCCGCGCTCGCGCCATGCATTGAAGACGCGGATCTCGATGTTCGGATGCTTGTCGATGCGCGAGAGCATGGCGTCGCGCAGTTCCGGGCTGGTCATGTCGTGCAGCATCGTGTTCAGGTCGTCGAATAGCACACGCACCTGGACGCCGCGGTCGGCGGCGGCGATGACCCGCGCCATCAGCAGCTGGCCGGTCGCATCGCCGAACCAGACGTAGTACTGGAGGTCGAGCGAATGCGTGGCGCTGTCGATCAGCACCAGCCGCCACTTCAGCCCGTCGGCATTGCGTTCGAGCAACCGGAACCCCGAGGCCTCGGCGCCCTGTCTGGCGCGGATCGCCTCTTCGATCGGCGCGAACGCGCTGCCGTCGCGTGGCGCCAGCGCGTAGCTCGGCGGCGGCTTCTGCCAGGCCGGCTCGGTGGCGCAGCCCGAGACGACGAGCGCCAGGGCGAGCCAGACGGCCCGGGACCATCGGAGGGGGTGTTGCATCATCGGGGTAACGAACCGGTTCGCATGATTCTCGCCGCGGTCATCGGCGTACGTCGTTCGTGGAACCCCCGGACAGTTCGACCCGCAGCGGTCCGGTCACGTCGAGGTGCACGTCGCGCTGCGGGAACGCGATTGCGATGCCGGCCGCACGCAGCGCATCGTCGATCGCATAGCGCAGGTCGCTGTCCACCGTCGGCCCGCCACGCGGGCCGCCGAGCCGTATCCAGTACAGCAGGCGAAGCATCAGCGCGTCGCTGCCGAAGTCGTCGAACAGCACTTCGGGCGGCGGGTCGGTCAGCACCGACGCATGGGCCCGGGCGCAGTCGGTGACCAGCTGGGCAGCCTTGCGGACGTCGGAGCCGTAGGCCACGCCGACGGCAATGGTCCGGCGCATGGTCGGATTGCCGCCGCTCCAGTTGCTGATCTGGTTCTCGAGCAGCGCGGAGTTGGGCACGATCGCATCGATGCCGTCGAAGCCGCGCACCGTCGTCGCACGAAAGTCCACCGAGAGCACCGTGCCCGCCGTGCCGCCGATCGAGACGATGTCGCCGACGCGGATCTTGCGCTCGAACAGGATGATCACGCCGCTGATCAGGTTCTTGATGACGTTCTGGGCGCCGAAGCCGATGCCGATCGCCAGCGCGCCGCCGAGGAACGCAAATGCCGTCAGCGGTATGCGCGCCATCTTCAGCACCAGCAGCAGCACCACCAGCAGCAGGATCGAGTTCACCCAGCGGCGCAGCACGCGCGCGAACTGTACGGATAGCTGCAGGCGCCGCGCCATCAGCGTGATCAGCAGGTGCGACAAACGTCCGGCCGCCCAGTAGCCGACGGCGAACATCACCAGCACGCCGAGGCTCTTGCCGACCGTGACGCCATGCTCGACCGTGACGAGGCGACCGTCGATCTGTGTCGTCTCGGTCGCGCTGAACAGCTCGTAGTTCCAGGCGTTGCCGAGCCATCCGCCCAGCCCTGCGTAGCCGCTCTCCAGCCAGCCGGTCGCGCTGTCGGGCCGGTCGGCGACGCCCAGATCGGCGCGGCTTCGCGACAGGAGGACGTTCGCGCGGCTCAACAGGTCGCGCAGATGTTCCTGCACGCCGAGCCGGGCTTGCAGCGCGTCGAGCACGCGCTGTTCACCCGCCCGCGTCGGGTCGTCGGTCGACAGTCCGCGGACCAGCGATTGCTGCGCGGTCAGCTCGCCGCGCAGCAGCTCGCCGTGCTCGGACGCATTGCGCAGCCGTGCCTGCACCTGCTCGATGCTGCGCGTCAGCGTCGCTGCCATGGCCCTGGCCTGGCTCTTGTCGGCGCGGGCCACCAGTGCATCCTGGCGGCCGCGCCACAGCGCGGCCCTGCTGCGCTCGATCGCCTCGAGTTCGCGCAGCGCGACGACGGTGTGATGCAGGACCTCGAGCTCGCGCGCCGCGGTCGGCCCAGACCCGGCTGCCTCGGTCTCGCGGCGCGCCAGCTGCTCGGCGAGCCTGGTGCGCTCGGCCTCCAACCGCCGCCGCTCGGCATTGGATTCCTTGACCAGCTTGTCGATGTCCGCGTCGCCGACCTGCTGCTGGTCGCGAACCCGATCGATCTCGCGCCCGAGCTGCGCGATGGGCTCGCTCAACGCGGCCAGCCGCTCGCGCGCGCGCTGTCTTGCCGTATCGGCCTGTACCACCTCCAGCGCCGCCACCTGTGAGCGCAACTCGGCCAGTTCGATCTGCGCGCGCAGCCGGGCCGCGTCGTCGCCGCTGCGCCTCTGCCTCGATTGCTCGCGCTGCAGACGCAGGCTCGCGTCGGCCGCGCTGCGCTCGACCACCGCCTCCTCGATCTCGTCGTCGAGCAGCTTCAGCGTCAGCGTCAGCGCCGACCGTTGGGCGACCAGGCCGTCGAAGTGGTCGCGCAGCGCGTCGACGTCGAGCATGCTGTAGGGCGGCGGTCCGCGCAGCGACCGCGCCGCCTGTGCCGGGCGATCGTCCGTCTGCGCCGCCGAGGCGGGCGACTTCGCAGCCTCCGCCCGCGCCGACAGCAGGGCGAGCCGGCGCGCCGATGCCAGTTGCCGCTCCGCCAGCAGCGGCGCACTGCCAGGCGGCTGGTCCAGCAGCTGGCGGTGCTCCAGGCGCGCGGCAGCCAGCCGTGCGGCCCATTCCTCGGCGGTGGGCGCGGCTGCCGCGGGCGCCGATGCAGATGCCGGCGGCTGGGCTGCGCGCGGCAGCAGCGCGGCGGGCAGACCTTGCGCGAGCACGCTCGCTGTCGCAGCGAGCATGCAGGTGGCGAACATCCATCGCACGGACACCCGCGATGCGACGGGCCTTGAGATCGGCATGGGACGACTGTGTTCCGGGAATTGGTTCGACAAAGGCACCGGGCGCAACTGGGTTCTGAGGAGCCTGTCGAATGATCGACAAGTCAAGCTCTAGCGCCGGGTGTTGGGCCACCGCCTGGCATGTAAGCGCGGCCATTATTCCAGCATCGGTCGAGACCCAGTTCCGGGCCACGACCAAGCGATTCATCGGCACGCCGGCGGCCGGATGCGATCGCCGACCGATGACCCATGCATTTCATCAGATGCTCACGGGGCCGCGCCTGAATCGCTGCCTTGATCGTGCGCGCCGGAGCCTGGCGTGAAGCTTGTCGCCACGTACCGCAACGAATGGCTCCTGCTGATGCTGGGCGTCGTGCTGCTTGGTGCGCTGGGAGGCTATCAGCGCTACCTCGACTACGACGAAACGCGGGCCGCAGAAGAGGCGCGCCTGCTGGGGCAGGCAAGGACCGTTGCCGACAACATGCAACGTCAGCTGCATGGCGTGCGCAGCGCCAGACAACCGAGCTCGCCGTGCGCCTGCAACTCACGGAGACCGGCTTGCGCGGGACCAACGAGCATCTGGCGCTGGCTGCCGAAGCGGCCCGCCTCGCCATCTGGGTCCGCGACGTTTCGGCGGACGAGGCCGAGTACCGCATCGTGCTGCCCGACGGGCTTGTGCGCTCGCTCGCCGAGCTGGTGCGGCTGGCCGACCGCGCGGGCATGGCGGTGCCGGACCGACGCTGAGTGTCGGTAGGGTTGTAGGCACGAAAGTGCGAAGTCCGGTGTATCGCCTCTCGGCGCGCACGGGCCGGACCCAGGTCGCGCCGCCGGATACAGTCGCCAGACAATGTAATGACATCGGCGTTACAGCGTCATAGAATACCGACTCAGTCACCCGGAAATGCCCATGAAAACCGCCGTCGAAACGCCAGCCAAGCGCGCACCGCGAGAGACCTTGAATCTGCGTATCCCGGCCGCCGAGCGCGGCCTGATCGACCGCGCCGCAAGATCGAGTGGCAAGACGCGGACGGACTTCATCCTCAGCGCTGCACGCCGCGCTGCAGAGGAGGAACTGCTCGAGCGCACGATCTTTGTCATCAGCCCGGCCATCTACTCGAAGTTCCTGGCGATGCTCGATGCGCCGCCGCAGCCGAACGATCGCCTGCGACGCACGATGCAGACGAGGCCACCCTGGTCCAAAGCCTGATCAGCAACCGATGGTCCAAGCCCCCGAGCCGCTGACTGCGCAGCACGCGCTCGGCGGATTCGACAGCGGCGCTTCGTCGCTCGATGACTGGCTGCGACGGCGTGCGCTGCAAAACCAGACCAGTGGCGCCTCACGCACGTTCGTTGTCTGCGACGCAGGCGAGGTCGTTGCGTACTACGCTCTGGCAGCCAGTGCTGTAGCGCCCGACGCGGCCCCCGGACGCTTCAGACGCAACATGCCGGATCCGATCCCCGTCGTCGTGCTCGCGCGCCTTGCGATCGCCCGAAATCAACAAGGCCGTGGGCTGGGACGCGCCCTCTTCCAGGACGCCGCGAACAGAGTCATTCACGCAGCCGACACGATCGGCATTCGCGGCTTGCTCGTGCATGCCATTTCTGAAGAAGCGAAGGCCTTCTACGTTCACCTCGGTCTCGACCCCTCGCCGCTCGAGCCGATGACCTTGATGACGACGGTGGCCGCCTTGAAGGCGACGTTGCGTTGAGCAAGCCGCAGTGCGGCCGGCCCCGGTGTAGCGCGCAACTGCAGTAGGCACCGGCGGAGATCGACCGCCAAGGCCGATGACTGCGAGTCTGTGGCGCTGGCCATGCGCCTGGACGTGAAGCTCGTGACGATGGACGCAAAGCCGCTGAAGGCGTTCCCGAAGCACGCGGTTTCATTGACGACGGAGTGGCGAGGCTCACCTATTCGGTGGACCGTTGCTTGCAATGAGTTAGCGTGCTTGCTAACATCGGCCGGTGTCTTACGACGTCGAATACTTCAATCCGCGCGTACTCGCACAAGTTGAGTCTTGGCTGGTCGATGTCGTCGCCGACTAGGCTCGCTTGGTTGAGCTCCTGATCGAGCACGGTCCGAGTCTGCGCCTACCTCACTCGGGAGCGATGGGTGAAGGCCTGTTCGAGCTGCGGCCAAGAGCAAGGTCGGGCGTCGGCCGCGCCCTTTTTGCTGCTTCCTCGTTGGCAAGCGAGTCGTCGTAGTACATGCCTTCGTCAAGAAGACGCAACAGACGCCGGACAAGGAACTGAAGCTCGCGCGAAACCGCGTTAAGGAACTGCTGAATGGCTGAACTGAAATACTCCCCGATCAAACACGATCACAGGGCCTTCCTGGCAAGGGCGAAAGCTCGGAGGGGCTTCACCGCCGCATACGACGATCTCGAGCTCGAATACCAGGTTGTGCATCAATTGCTCAAGGCGCGAGCCCGGGCCGGTCTCACACAGGATGCCGTCGCCGAGAAGATGGGGACTACCAAGAGCGCGATCTCACGGCTTGAGGCTGCGGGAAAGCACAATCCTTCTCTTGGAACATTGCAGCGCTACGCACGCGCCGTCGGGTGCGACCTGCAGGTAAGGCTTGTGCCGCAGAAATGACCGCGAACAGCTCAAATTGCGATTGGTTCGGCGAGCAGCGGTTTGTCGTGCTCGGTCTCATCGCATCGCCTGCCAAGACACGAATCGATGCGGTGCCGCCTGACGCGATGCGGCGGCAGAACTGCGTGTCGTGAGCAGATCGAAGACCAAGCGGCGCTCGCCGGCCTCGAAACCGGCCGCCTCCGAAACGTCGTTACCCCGGCTACCGACACGCTGGCCTCGGCGTGCGGGGCGCTGGCTGCTCGCACTGCTGGCGACTGGGCTGCTCGGCGTAGCCGGGCTGTGGTGGCAACGTAGCCCGCCGGTCGCTGCACCGACAGTTGAATTGCGTGCCGCCTCTTCGCCGGCGGCTGCTTCAGTGCTGGCCACCTTCGTCGAAAACCAGCAATGCCTGAGTTGCCACGCCGAGCAGGCGCTGCAGTGGCAGGCCTCGCACCACGCCAAGGCGATGGCGCCGGCAACGGCACAAACGGTGCTGGGCAACTTCAACAACGCCGAGTTCAGGCACCAGGGTGTCACGTCGCGCTTCTTTCAGCGCGACGGCAAGTTCTTCGTCCACACCGACGGGCCCGACGGCAAGCTGGACGACTTCGAGGTGGCCTACACCTTCGGCGTGGCGCCGCTGCAGCAATTGCTGATCGAGCAGCCCGGCGGGCGACTGCAGCCCCTGCAGATCGCCTGGGACGACGCGCGCAAGCGCTGGTTTCACCTGCTGCCGCGCGAGAAGGCACCGCCCGGCGACGTGCTGCACTGGACCGGGCGCTACCAGACCGCCAACACGATGTGCATTTCGTGCCACACCACCGGCTTCGAGAAGCGCTACGACGCGGCGACGGACACGTTCGCCTCGCGCTGGAAGGAGGTCAATGTCAGTTGCCAGGCCTGCCACGGGCCGGGCGAGCGGCATGTGCAATGGGCGCGGCTGCGCGCCGACGGCAAGCCGGCGCCCGAGCCGGCCGGCGAGCGCCACGGGCTCTCAGTGAACCTGAAGGCCGCCACCGGCAAGCAACAGGTGGAGGCCTGTGCCGCCTGCCACTCGCGCCGCAGCGAACTGACGGCGGCGGCATTGCCGGGCCAGCCGAGGCTGGACCATTACCTGCCCAGTCTGCTGACCGCGGGCCTGTACCACGCCGACGGCCAGCAGCTCGACGAGGTGTTCGTCGACGGCTCGTACCGGCAGAGCAAGATGTATGGCAGGGGCGTGGCCTGCACCCACTGCCACAACGCCCACACCGGCAAGCTCAAACTGGCGGGCAACGCGGTGTGCACGCAATGCCATGCGCCTCAGGCGAACGCGTCGTTCCCCAGCGCGGCGGGCGCGTTCGACACCCCGGCGCATCACTTCCACAAGCAGGGTTCGACGGGCGCGCAGTGCGTGGCCTGCCACATGCCGGCCAAGACCTACATGCAGATCCAGCCGCGGCCCGACCACAGCCTGCGCGTGCCGCGGCCCGACCTGTCGGTGAAGATCGGCACGCCCAACGCCTGCAACGGCTGCCATGCCGACAAGCCCGCGTTATGGGCGGCCGACCAGGTCGCCGCCTGGTACGGCCCGAAGCGGCGCCAGGAGCCGCATTACGGCGAGGCCTTCGCGGCAGCGCGCGCAGGGCAGCCGGGCGCGAACGAGGCACTGGCCCGGCTGGTAGCCGACCTGCAGCAGCCGGCCATCGTGCGTGCCACCGCGCTGGCCGCACTGCGTGCCGATGGCGTCACCGGCATGGCCGAACGTATCGCGGCCACGCGCGACGCCGACCCCGAAGTGCGTGCCGCAGCGGCCGACAGCTTCGAGTCTTCGCCAGCCGCGCAGCGCCTGTACGCGCTGGCGCCGATGTTGAGCGATCCGATCCGCGCCGTGCGCATCGCCGCGGCGCGCAGCCTGTCGTCACTGCCGGCCGAACAGATAGCCGCCACCCACCGCCCCGCCTTCGACGCCGCGCTGGCCGAGTACGTCGCGGCGCAGAACCTCTCGCTCGACATGCCGGGCTCACAGCTCAACCTGGCGGTCGTCTACCAGAACACCGGCCGCACCGACCTGGCCGAGATGCACTACCTGGCCGCTCTGAAGATCGACCCCGACTTCACGCCTGCGCGCGCCAACCTGGCGCAGCTCTATAGCGCCACGGCGCGCAATGCCGAAGCCTTGCGCGTGCTGACGGAGGGCCTGCAGCGCGAGCCCGGCATCGGGGAGCTGCATTATTCGCTCGGCCTGCTGCTGGCCGAGGAACAGCGCCTGCCCGAGGCCGCCGCGGCGCTGGCCAAGGCGGCAAAGCTGATGCCGGAGCGCGCCCGCGTGCACTACAACCTCGGCCTGGCGCTGCAGCAACTCGGGCGCCGCCAAGGTGCTCAAGAGGCGCTGCTGCAGGCGCATCGCCTCGACCCACGCGACCCCGCAGCGCCGCAGGCGCTGGCCATCCTGTTTGCCCAGAGCGCGCAGCGTGCGCAGGCGCTGGAATGGGCCGAAAAGTGGGCTGCGCTGGCGCCTGCCGACCCGCAGGCGAGGCAGCTCGTTTCCAGCCTGCGCGGCAAGCCATGAGACCGGCGTCTGCACGCGATGAACGCGAATCGCCGGGGCGCGAGCGCCAAGGAGATGCAGTGCCGGAAGCGATGAGCCGAAGATCGATGGCCCGCGCAGCCCAAAGGCTCGCGGCAGTGGCCATGCTTATGGCTGCGATCAGCATCGCCGCCGTTCCAGCGGTGGCTCAAACGCCGAAGTCGGCGTCGCCGCTCGCGCCATTCGACAAGACCTTGACGCTGCAGGGCGTGAGCTTCCGTGTGGTGTGCGCCAACAACTCGTCGATCAACCAGCTCGAGATCGTTCCGGCCGGACTCGAGATCGACAACCGGCCGATCTCGCGCACGATCGAAGGCACGGTGATGAGCGTCGAGGTGGCCGACCTGAACGCCGACGGTTCGCCCGAGGTCTACGTCTACGTGACTTCGGCCGGCTCGGGTTCGTACGGCTCGCTGGTCGCGTACGGCGCGAACCGTCGCAAGTCGCTGAGCGAGATCTACATGGCGCCGATCATCGACCACCCCACGGCCTCGAAAGGCTACATGGGGCACGACGAATTCGCGGTCGTCGAAAACATACTCGCGCGGTGCTTTCCGATCTACAGGCCGGGTGATTCCAATGCCGCCGCCACCGGCGGCACACGCCAGCTGCAATACAAGCTCACGCCCGGCGAAGCCGGCTGGGTGCTCCGGCTCGATCGGGTTGTCGAGTACTGAGTCGAGCCGCGGGCAATCTGTGCGCGGCAGTGCCGCGCCTGCCAGCAGCTACCATAGGTCCGATTCGGCTACTGCCAGGTGAAGGCGGTCCAACTCAGCACCCATCGAAGACCGGAATGAAGAACATCGTCCTGGCAAAGATCGCAAGATTCGCGACCATCATCGTGGTGACAAGCTGGCTGTTCGGCTGCGCCTCGTTGCCCCCGCTCGACAAGCGGTTGCCATCCACGTACCTCAGCGACACGGCCGGCACTCGGCTGGGCCAGGGGGTCGCCGCTGCCGGCGCCGCGTACGCTGGAAAGACCGGCATCTACCCGCTCCAGGTGCCGCTGGATGCCTACGCCGCCCGGGTGGTGCTGATACGCGCGGCCGAGCGCACGCTCGACCTGCAGTACTACATCTGGCATGGCGATACCAGCGGCTATCTGATCCTCGACGAAGTCTGGCAAGCGGCGCAACGTGGCGTGCGCGTGCGCATGCTGCTGGACGACAACGGAATCGGCATCCCGGATGCTGAACTGGCCGCGCTCGACGCGCATCCCAACATCGAGATCCGGCTGTTCAATCCGTTTCTTCAGCGGGGTTTCAAGACCCTGGGGTACCTGGTCGATTTCGCTCGCCTGAACCACCGCATGCACAACAAGTCGCTGACGGCGGATGCCCAGGCGACGATCGTCGGCGGCAGGAACATCGGCGATGAATACCTCGGGGCCAACCCGCAGATGGCCTTCTCGGACCTCGACGTCGTGGCCCTCGGCACCGCCGCGCGCGAAGTGTCGGTGGAGTTCGACGTCTACTGGAACAGCCAGCACGCCTACCCGGTGGCGTCGATCGTCGGCGAGCCCGGCCCGGATGCCGCGCCGGCGCTCGACGCGAAGCTGGCGGCACATCGCACGTCGGCCGAGGCGAAAAAGTTTGGCGAGGCGGTGCTGCGCACCGACTTCGTCGACCGGCTGATGGAGCGGCGGCTGGACGTGGAATGGGTGCCCGCGCGCGTGCTCTACGACCCGCCGGAGAAGGCGGCAGGCGGAGACATCGAGGAGTCCAGCCTGCTGCTGCACCAGATGGCGCGGCATCTCGGATCGCCCCAGAGTACATACGACCTGGTCTCGCCGTACTTCGTGCCTGGCGCTGCAGGCACCGAGGCGCTGGCCCGCGATGCTCGCCGGGGCGTGAAGCTGCGCATCGTCACGAATTCGCTCGCGGCCAACGACATGGCGTCGGTGCACTCCGGCTATGCGAAACGGCGCACCGCGCTGCTTGAAGCCGGAGTCCGGCTCTATGAGCTGAAGCCCGACGCGGCCATGCCGACCACGCCCGGCACGGCCACGGCGACGAAGCCCGATTCGTCGAAGACGGCAGGCTCGGGCATGGGCAGCTCGTCGATCGCCCTGCATGCAAAGACCATGGTCGTGGACCGCAGCCGGGTGTTCATCGGGTCGTTCAACACCGACCAGCGCTCCTACAAACTCAACACCGAGATGGGCCTCGTGATCGAAAGCGCGAAACTGGGCAACGCGATTGCGCAGATGCTCGACCAGCGGGCGGAACGCGCTGCGTATGAAGTCCGGCTGGCGGGCGATGGATCGCTCGAATGGATCGAAACCACCGACGATGGCGTGGTCCGCCACAGCAATGAGCCCAAGGCGAGCCTGGGCAAGCGCATCGGCGTCGGCCTGCTGTCATTGCTGCCGATCGAATGGCTGCTGTGACGTGGCCGGAGCCGCGCGCTCAGGGCCCGCGCAGCGACGCAGCGAGGCTCTGGAGATTCTGCGGATTCACGCGGATGACACCGCCGCGCGGGCTGTCGATGTCGGCGATCAGGAAGAAGCTGATCGACAGGACTGCGGGCAGCACGGTCAGCAGCACGCGCTCCGCCTTGGAGTTGCGCGCACCGTAGCCGACCAGGAGACAGTTCGCGATGGCGATTGCGCCCATCAGGGCCCAGGCCGCGACCGGGATGCGGTTCCAGCCTGCAGCCTGCGCATACCCCTGCGAGTTCAAGACGTCGTTCATGCCGCCGACGGCCAGGGCGACGATCGGTGTCGGCTGCGCTGCGGCGGGCGCGACGACGGCGGCCCAAAGCGCGGCCTGCAGCTGGACCGTGCGGGCATCGATCGAGCGGAGCTGTTGCGCGTCGCGCGTCGAATATTGCAGGACACGCTGATCGAGGTAGTCCCTGAGCAGCGCGCGCACATTGTTCGCATCGGCAGCAGGCAGCAGGTCGGCGCGGACGTATTCGGTGCCGATCGCGTTGGCCTCCGCCTCCTCCAGGTTCTTGCGCTGGTCGTAGCGGCTGACGGCCATCGAGAACGTGAATCCGATGATGAGTCCGAGCAAGGTCAGCGTCGCGGCGAGGACCGTGCCGAAGTCGTCGCGGACGTCGGGGTCCAGGCTGTGCCCGCGCCTGACGCGGAAGACTCCCGTCCACGTCGCGAGCCACAACGCGCCGAACGAGATGGCAAACACAAGCAGCGGGTAGTCCAGGATGTTGATCATTCGCGATGCCCACCTCGCGGCTGTTGACGACCGCCAAGCATCAGCGATGCTAACCGCGCGCAACGTCCGGGGTGTCGTCGCCGGGGACGAAACCGCCACAGCCGTTGACGCCCGGGAACCGGACCCTGCGACGTCAATTGTTGACAATCTGCAAACGGCAATCTACGATCGCCCGCGTTGCCGCGCATCGGTGCGCCCCGAGAACCATCCTTGTTGTCCGACCCGTCCAAAAGAGCCCCCGCGGCCGCCGCCATCGAGATGCTGCGCGAGAACTCGCTGGCCACGCTGGCGCAGCGCGAGCTCGAACGCCAGATCGTCTCGGGCGAGATCGCGGTCGGCGCCAAGCTCAACGAGGTGGACATCGCGCAATCGCTGGGCGTGTCGCGCGGGCCGGTGCGCGAGGCGTTTCGCGCGCTCGACCAGGCCGGCCTGGTGCGCGTGGAGAAGAACCGCGGCGTGTTCGTGCGCCAGGTGTCGGTCGAGGAGGCCGACCAGATCTACGAAGTGCGCGCCGCGCTCGAGGGGTTGATCGGCAGGCTGGCGGCGCGGCGAATCGACAGCGAAGAGATCGAGCAACTGCGCGGCGTGGTCAAGAAGATGGCGGCGCAGGACAAATCGCGCAAGCCCGAGGCCTATTTCGCGCTCAATGTCGAGTTCCACGACATCCTGGCGCGCGCGGCGCGCAACGGCGCGCTGCTGACGCACTACCGGCGCGTGGTGAACGAGCTCGACCTGTACCGCCGCGAGACGATCTCGCGCGGCACCGAGAACATCCCGATCTCCACGCGCGAGCACGAGGCGATCGTCACCGCGGTGTCAAAACACGACGAGAAACTCGCCGAGCGGCTGCTCTGCGAGCATGTGCTGCAAAGCCGCGAGCGGCTGCACGCGGTGCTGGCCAGGCCGCCGGCGCGCGCCGCGCGCGGCGAGTAGCTGCGTCGCTTTCACAATCTCAAAAGCCAGGGACTCCATCATGGCGACAGACCGACCCGCAGTCGCCGTCAACGGCATCCACTATCGTTGGCCGCGGCGGCCGGTGGTGGTGGTGTGCGTCGACGGCGGCGACCCGGCCTACCTGCAGCGCTTCCTCGCCGACGGCTCGACGCCGAACACGGCGCGTTTCGTGCGCGAGGGCTTCGCCACGGTGGTCGACGGTTCGATGCCGTCGTTCACCTGCCCGAACAACATGTCGATCATCACCGGCACGCCGACCGCCCGGCACGGCATCTCGGGCAACTTCTACCTCGACACGGCCACGTGGCAACCCGTCGTGATGACCGGTCCTGAGCTGCTGCGCGGCGACACGATCATCAAGAACTTTGCCGAGGCCGGCGCCAAGGTGGTCTCGATCACTGCCAAGGACAAATTGCGCAAGCAGCTCGGCAAGGGGCTCGATGTGTCGAAGGGCCATGTCTCGTTCTCATCCGAGCTCGCCAGCCAGTGCACGCTGGCCGAGAACGGCATCGACAACGTGCTCGGGCTCGTCGGCATGCAGCAGCCCGACATGTACTCGATGGAGCTGTCGCTGCTGGTGCTGGAGGCCGGCGTCAGGCTGCTGCAGCAGCGCCGCCCCGACCTGTTGTACCTGTCGCTGACCGACTGGGTGCAGCACAAGTGGTCGCCCGAAGAGGCCGATGCGCGGCGCTTCTACCAGAAGCTCGACGACTGCTTCGGCCGGCTCGCGGCGCTGGATGCGACGGTGGCGCTGACCGCCGACCACGGCATGAGCGACAAGAGCAACGCCGCCGGCGAGCCCAACGTGATCTGGTTGCAGGACATCCTCGACGAGCGCTTCGGCGCCGGCGCGACGACGGTGATCTGCCCGATCACCGATGCTTTCGTGGCCCATCACGGCGCGCTCGGCGGCTTCGTGCGCGTCTGGTCGCGCAGCGCCGTCACGGCACGCCAGATCATCGATGCCATCGCCGGCGTCGACGGCATCGAGATGGCGCTCGACAAGGCCACCGCCTGCCGCCTGTTCGACATGCCGCCCGACCGCGAGGCCGACGTGGCGGTCGTTGCGCGCCAGGACGTGTGCATCGGCACCTCGGCGAAGAACCACGACCTTTCCGGGCTGAAGGGCCACCGCCTGCGCACGCATGGCGGCGTGTCGGAGGCCAAGGTGCCGTTGATCGTCAACCGGCCGCTCAACGACGCCTACAAGATGAAGGCCGCGTCGAGCACGCTGAAGAGCTACCAGATCTTCGACTTCGCGATCAACGGCGTCGATTGATCGACTCGGCCTGCGAGGAAGCAAACCCATGAGTGCCCGAAAACCTGTCGTCGACACCCCCCGGCGCGAAGCGATGCGCATCGCCGGCGAGAAGGTCCACACCGACCGCGTGATCGAGATCCGCTATCCCTACACCGGCGAGCTGGTGGCCACGGTGCCGAGGGCCTCGGTCGACGATGTGCGCCGGGCGTTTCGCATCGCGCGGCAATACAAGCCGAAGCTGACGCGCCACGAGCGCTACAAGATCCTGATGAAGGCCGGCGACATCATCGCCTCGCGCAGGGACGAGATCGCGCGCCTGATCACGATGGAATCCGGCCTGTGCATCAAGGACACGCTGTACGAGGTGGGCCGCGCGTCCGACGTGCTGCTGTTCGCGGCGCAGCATGCGCTGGTCGACGACGGGCAGAGCTTCTCGTGCGACCTCACGCACCACGGCAAGCAGCGTCGCGTGCACACGATGCGCGAGCCGCTGATGGGCGTGATCTCGGCGATCACGCCGTTCAACCATCCGCTGAACCAGGTGATCCACAAGGTTGCGCCGTCGGTGGCGACCAACAACCGCATGGTGCTCAAGCCCACCGAGAAGACGCCGCTGGCCGCCATCGCGCTGGCCGACGTGCTGTACGAGGCCGGGCTGCCGCCCGAGATGCTGAGCGTGATCACCGGCGACCCAAAGGAGATCGCCGACGAGATGCTGACCAACGTAGATGTCGACATGGTCACGTTCACCGGCGGCGTCGCGATCGGCAAGTACATCGCGGCGAAGGCGGTCTACAAGCGCCAGGTGTTGGAGCTCGGCGGCAACGACCCGATCGTCGTGATGGACGATGCCGACGTGGCGAAGGCCGCCGACCTCGCGGCCAACGGCTCGTACAAGAACTCCGGCCAGCGTTGCACGGCGGTCAAGCGCATCTTCGTGCACGAGAAGGTCGCCGCCGAGTTCACCGATGCGCTGCTCGCGAAGACCCGTGCGTGGACCTACGGCGACCCGTTCGACCCGAAGGTCGACATGGGCACCGTGATCGATGTCCCTGCCGCGATGCTGTTCGAGCGCCGTGTCAACGACGCGGTGGCTGGAGGAGCCAGGCTGCTGCACGGCAATGTTCGCAATGGCGCCTTGTATTCGCCCACGCTGATCGACCGCGTGCGCGGCGAGATGGAGGTCGTCAAGCAGGAGACCTTCGGCCCGGTGTCGCCGGTGCTGACGTTCAGAGATGTGGACGACGCGATCGCGCAGGTCAACTCCACCGCCTACGGCCTGAGTTCGGGCGTCTGCACCAACCGGCTCGACGACATCATGCGTTTCGTCAAGGAGCTCAACGTCGGCTCGGTCAACGTGTGGGAGGTGCCCGGCTACCGGCTCGAGGTGACGCCGTTCGGCGGCATCAAGGACTCGGGCATCGGCGTCAAGGAAGGCGTGCAGGAGGCCTGCAAGAGCTTCACCAACGTGAAGACCTATTCGCTGCCCTGGTGAGCCGGCGTTGAACCCACCGTCCGGCCGCCGCGGCCCGGCCGGCTGCTACGATCGCCGCGCCATCGCGGCAGGCGCGTTCGAACCATGAGCTACGAACATCTTCAGGTCGATCAAGACGACGGTGTGGTCAGCGTGCGGCTCCATCGCCCCGCGCAGCGCAATGCGCTGAGCCGCGGCCTGATGCGCGAGTTGGCGGCGTTCGCGCGCGACGCGCGGCGCCGCAGCGACTTGCGTGCGGTGATCCTCAGCGGTGGAGGCGCCGTGTTCAGCGCCGGCTACGACCTCTCGGAATCGGCCGCGCTGATGGCCGATCCAGATCGGCCCACGCTGCTGCAGCAGCGCGAGCAGCTGGCGCTCGGCCCCGACCTGTGCCAGGCCTGGGAGGAGATCGAGGCGATCACGCTGGCGGCGATCGAGGGCCCGTGCCTGGGCGGCGCCTGCGCGCTGGCGCTGGCCTGCGACTTTCGCATCGCCGCGGCGAACGCGAGCATCCGGCTGCCCGAGGTGCCGCTGGGCATGAACATGAGCTGGCAGTCGCTGCCGCGCCTGGCCGCGCTGATCGGCCCGGCACGCGCCAAGCGCTTCACGATCTTCGGCGAGGCGCCCGACCCCGCGACGCTGCTGCAATGGGGCCTGGTCGACGAGGTCGTGCAGGCCGGTGCGGCCGAGGCCACGGCGCGCGAGTGGGCCGAGCGGCTGCGCCAGCTGCCGCCGCTGCCGGTGCGCATGACCAAGGAGGCAATCAACGCCGCCGCGATGCCGCTGCGGCAGGCCACCAGCGTGATGGACCGCGACCAGTTCCTGCTCACCGCGCAGACCGAAGACCTGCGCGAAGGCGTGCGCGCGTTTTTCGAGAAGCGTGCGCCGCGGTTCACCGGCCGCTGAGGATCGCGTTGCGCCCGATGTCGCCGGTCGCCTTCCCGGGTTAGCCTGCGCGGCATGGCACTCCCGACCCAAGCCCGCGTCGTCATCGTCGGCGGCGGCATCGCCGGCTGCTCGACCGCGTATCACCTGGCCAAGCTCGGCATCACCGACGTGCTGCTGCTCGAACAGGGCAAGCTCACCAGCGGCACCACCTGGCACGCGGCGGGGCTGGTGGGCCAGATGCGGCCCAACCGCAACATGACCGGCATGAGCAAATACGGCATCGAGCTGTACTCGACGCTCGAGGCCGAAACGGGCCTGGCCACCGGCTGGAAGCAATGCGGCAGCGTCAACGTCGCGCGCACGCCCGAGCGCTGGCAGGTGCTCAAGAAGCAGGCCGCGCTGGCGCGCAGCTTCGGCGTCGAGGTGCAGCTGATCACGCCCGCCGAGGCCGGGACGTTGTTCCCCGTGATGCGCACCGACGATCTGCAGGGCGCGATCTGGATTCCCGGCGACGGCAAGGCCAACCCGGCCGACCTGTGCATGAGCCTGGCCAAAGGCGCGCGTTTGCGCGGCGTGAAGGTTGTCGAAGACACCGAGGTCACCGGCGTGGTCGTCGAGGACCGCCCGAATGGTCAGCGGGTGGCCGGCGTGCGCACGCGCTCAGGCGAGGTGCGCTGCGAGATCCTCGTCAATTGCGCGGGCCAATGGTCGCGCCAGTTCGGCGCGCTGGCGGGCGTCAACGTGCCGCTGTATTCGGCCGAGCATTTCTACATCGTCACCGGCCGGATCGACGGCGTGCACCCGATGACGCCGGTGGTGCGCGATCCCGACGGCTTCATCTACTACAAAGAGGAGGTCGGCGGCCTGGTGATGGGCGGCTTCGAGCCGCGCGCCAAGCCGTGGAAGGTCGATCCGATTCCGAGCACCTTCCAGTTCCAGCTGCTCGACGAGGACTGGGACCAGTTCGAGCCGCTGATGGTCAATGCGATCCACCGCACGCCGTGCCTCGCGACCGCCGAGATCAAGATGCTGCTCAACGGCCCGGAGAGTTTCACGCCCGACGGCAACTTCATGCTCGGCGAGGCGCCGGGCCTGCGCAACTACTTTGTCTGCGCCGGCTTCAACTCCGCGGGCATTGCCAACTCCGGCGGGGCGGGGCGCCTGATCGCCGAGTGGATCGCAGGCGGCGAGGCGCCGGGCGACCTGTGGGACGTGGACCTGCGGCGCTTCGGCCCCTTCACCGCCAACCGCCGGCAGCTCGCCGAGCGCACCGCCGAGACGCTGGGGCTGCACTACGCGATGCGCTGGCCGCGCCAGGAGCTGCAGAGCGCGCGGCCGCTGCGCACCTCGCCGCTGTACGACCTGCTCGACGCCAAGGGCGCCGAGTGGGGCAGCAAGAACGGCTGGGAACGCGCCAACTACTTCAAGCCGATGTTGAGCCCCCAGACGCCTGCGGCGTCGCCCCCCGAGGGGGGCGCGTCCCCTTGCGGCGGCCCGGCGGGGACGCGGGCCACCCGCCCCGAGTACGGCCTCGGCACACCCGGCTGGCTGCCCTGGATGCAGGCCGAACAGCGCGCCACCCGCGAGGGCGTGGCGATCTACGACCAGACCTCGTTCGGCAAGCTGCTGCTGCAAGGCCGCGACGCGCTGGCGTTGCTGCAGCGCCTGTGCGCGAACGAGATCGACGTTCCCGTCGGCCGCATGGTGTACACCGCGATGCTCAACGAGCGCGGCGGCTTCGAGAGCGACCTCACCGTGCTGCGGCTCGCGGCCGATCGATTCCAGATCATCACCGGCTCGGCACAGCCGCAGCGCGACCGCGACTGGATCGAGCGCCACATCGAGCCGCGCGAACACGCGTTCGTCACCGACGTCAGCGCGATGAGTTCGGTGATCTCGGTGATGGGTCCGAAGGCGCGGGAATTGATGCAGCGCGTCAGCCCGGACGACCTCTCACCGCAGGCGCTCAAGTTCTCGTGGACGCGCGAGATCGACCTCGGCCTCGCGCGCGTGCGCGCCGCGCGCATCAGCTACGTCGGCGGGCCGGGCTATGAGCTCTACGTGCCCACCGAGATGGTGCGTCATGTCTACCTCGCGTTGCACGAGGCGGGTGCGGAGCTGGGCCTTGCCGATGCCGGCTACTACGCACTCGACGCGCTGCGCATCGAGGCCGGCCGCCGCGCCTGGGGCGCCGAGCTCGGGCCCGACGAAACGCCGTGGGAGGCTGGGCTGGCCTTCGCGGTGAAGATCGACAAGCCATGCGCCTTCATCGGCCGCGACGCGCTTGCCAAGTCGCAGGGCCAGCCGTTGCGCAAGAAGCTGCTGAGCTTCGTGCTCGACGATGCGAAGGCCTGGATCTGGGGCGGCGAGGCGATCGTCGTCGACGGCGAGACCGTCGGCGAACTCAGTTCGGCAGGCTGGAGCCCGGCCGCCGGCGCCTGCGTAGGGCTCGGCTACGCACGAGGTGCGGCCGCGTTGGGCGTGCATGCGGGCACGCCCGTGACGATCGACCTCTGGGGCGAACCCGTCGGCGCCACGGCATGGGACGCAGCGGTGTTCCCAGCCAGACCGCGGCCCTCCGGTGCCCGCGAGCCGCCAAACCGGCCTTGAACTTCCTGGGTTTGTGGTCTAGGTTTACAGGTCCAGCGTTTCGAGCGCTGGAACGCCGAGGCCTTGGCGGCCCTCCTCGACATCGCTGAGTACCCGCGGCCGCCGCAAACGACGGACCAAGGAGCCACCGCATGCCTGCCTATATCACGCTGGCGAATTTCACCGAGCAAGGCGCTCGCAGCATCAAGGATTCACCCGACCGCTTCGAAGCTTTCAAGGCCCAGGCCGAAGCCGCCGGCGTCACGGTCAAGAGCGTGCACTGGACGACCGGTGCCTACGACCTGGTGCTGGTGACCGAAGGCTCAGAGGAGGCCATGATGGCGCTGACGCTGAAGACCGCTGCGTTGGGGAACATCCGCACGCAGACCTTGCGCGGTTTCAGCGCGGCGGAGATGCGCAAGTTCGTCGCCGCGGTGAAGTGACGAAACTCGCTGCGCCGTGCGCGGCGGCGCAGCGATCGTTATTCTGACGATCGAGCCTGCGTGGCCAGGGTGGTTGTGATCGTTGATAGACGATGTGCCGGCGGCTTGTGGCGCCAGTGACAATACGCGGGTGAATCCCGGGCAAGTCGTTCGCAGTCAGTGTCCCGAGCTATCGGCGGGATCGTGCATTGCGGCGTCATCACGCTGACAAGCGGAGCTTGGCGCGATGCAGTTCATTGATGCCGCCACCACCCGCGAGCGCCTGCCGTTCGCGGCGCTGATCGATGCGCTGCGCCGGATGTTCGTCGAAGGCTGCGAGGTGCCGCTGCGCCATACGCACCGCATCGCCGGCCCGGGCGCGCAGGCGGCCACCCTGGGCACCGTGCTGCTGATGCCGGCTTGGCAGCCGGGGCGGCGCCTGGGCATCAAGACCGTGACGATATACCCCGGCAACGGCGGGCTCGGCAAGCCGGGCCTGCATTCGGTCTACACGCTGTTCGACGCCGCCACCGGCGAGCCGCTGGCGCAGATGGACGGCAACGAGATCACCTCGCGCCGCACGGCGGCCGCCTCCGCGCTCGCGGCCTCGTACCTGGCGCGTACCGATGCGTCGACGCTGCTGATCGTCGGCGCCGGCCGCGTCGCGGCGTTGATGGCGGCGGCGCATCGGGCGGTGCGTCCGATCCGCCGCGTGATGGTGTGGAACCGCCACGCGGCCCCGGCCCAGGCCCTGGCGGCGCGCTTGCGCGGCGAGGGCTTCGACGCCACGGCGGTCGAGGATCTGCGGCATGCCGCCGAACGGGCCGACATCATCAGTTGCGCCACCCTGTCGACGGCGCCGCTCGTGCACGGCGCCTGGTTGCGTCCGGGTACGCACCTCGACTTGATCGGTGGTTTCACGCCAGACATGCGTGAGTCCGACGCTGCCTGCTTCGAACGCGCACGCGTCTTCGTCGACACCTCCGAGGCGCTCGCCAAGTCGGGCGACGTGCTGCGGGCAGTCGCCGAGGGCGCCTTCTCGGTGGACCGGCTGCAGGGAACCTTGAGCGATCTGTGCCGCGGCGCTCGACAAGCGCGCAGCAGCGACGCCGAGGTCACGCTGTTCAAGTCGGTCGGCACGGCGCTCGAGGATCTGGCCGCCGCGCAGCTGGTGTTCGACAGCGAAAGCGCCGCGCTCCGGCCCCTCTCGACGTAGCGTCAACCGATGACCGAACTGCATACCGTCGACACCCCGCGCCTGCGGCTGCGCATGTTCCGCGAGTCCGATCTCGATGCGTATGCGCAGATGTGTGCCGACGAAGAGGTCATGCGCTTCATCGGCGCCGGCGGGCCGGTGGAGCGCGACGTGGCCTGGCGCCACATGGCGCTGTTCCTGGGCGAATGGGCCTTGCACGGTTTCGGCATGTGGGCGCTGGAAGAGCGCGCCGGCGAGCGCCTGGTCGGGCGCGTCGGGTTCCTCAATCCGCCGGGCTGGCCCGCCTGCGAACTGGGCTGGCTGCTGGCCCGCGACTGCTGGGGCCGCGGCTATGCCTGCGAGGCCGCGCTGGCCGCATTGGCCTACGGCCGCGCGCACTTGGGTCTGCTCGAGCCGATCAGCCTGATTCGCCCCGGCAACCGGCGCTCGATCCAGCTCGCCCAGCGCCTGGGCGCCACGCTCGACGGCACGATCGAGTTCATGAGCGGCGAAACGCTGCTGTACCGGCACCATCAACCGCCGGCGTGAACGCGGTGCCCGGCAGCGGTATCGGGCCCGGCGCTGACCGGCGTCAACGGCGGCGCGACGATCGCGAGCGAAGATGCCACCGGCAAGGAGGTATCACATGTACGGATTCCATACCCGGCTCGACACTTCGTTCGAGCAAGCAGTCCGGATGGTCACCGAGGCGCTGAAGACAGAGGGCTTCGGCGTGCTCACCGACATCGACGTACAGGCCACGATGAAGGCCAAGCTCGGTGCGGATGTCAGGCCCTACCGGATCCTGGGCGCATGCAATCCGCCGCTCGCGCACAAGGCGCTGCAGGCCGTGCCGGACATCGGCCTGCTGCTGCCGTGCAACGTGGTGGTGCGCCAGGAGGCCGAAGGGCATATCACGGTCGGCTTCATCGACCCGCAGATGATGGTCGACCTGATCGATCAGCCCGAAGTGCGCGAGGTCGCCGACGACGCCAAGGCACGCTTGCTGCGGGTGCGCGAGGCGCTGCAGCGCTGAGCCCGCGCGCATGACAGCGCCTGCGTGCTGGCATGCGGCTGGCGAAGGATCTGCCGCCTGCATGCGGCAGGGCTGAGCCCGCGCGAGGCCTCACATCGAGACCGAGCCCTCACGAAACTCGGTCTTGTCGAGCCAGACGTTGACCAGAACCGGCCGGCCCGCGGCGGCAAGCTGCCGGGCACGCGCCAGCGTCGGCCCGACCTCGGCGTCGCGGCGGATCTCCAGCCCCTCGGCGCCGAAGCCGCGCGCCACCTCGTGGTAGGCGGTGCGCGCGAGCACCGTGCCGACATCGTCGCCGAGCACCTTGACCTGCTCGCGCGCGATCTGCGTCCAACCGGCGTCGTTGCCGACCACCGCGATCACCGCAATGCCGTGGCGCACGAAGGTGTCGAACTCGGCCAGCCCATAGCCGCAGGCGCCGTCGCCCCAGATCAGCCACACCTCGGAGTCGGGCCGCGCCGCCGCGGCGCCGAGGGCGAATCCGGCACCGACACCGAGCGTGCCGAAGGCACCCGGGTCGAGCCAGGCCAGCGGCCCGCGCGGATGCAGGATGTACGACGCCGTGGCGACGAAATCGCCACCGTCGGCGACGAACACCGCGTGGTCGCCCGCCGCACGATCGAGCGCGCGGAAGAAGCCGACCGGGTTCACGTGTTCGCCCGCTGCCTTGCCCTGGGCGTCGATCTCGGCCTCGCGTTCGGCGTCGCGCGCGTCGAGTGTTGCGATCCACCCGGCACGCTGCGCGCGCGCGCCCACGCGGTCGGCCAGCGCCGAGACGAAGCGCCCGGCGTCGCCGATCGCCTCGATCGAGGGCTTGCGATTCAGCCGTGCATCGCGCCGGCTGCGGTTCGCCGCCACCAGCGTGGCCGCGCGCCGCACATGCTTGCCGTAGTCGAGCCGGAAGTCGCATGGCACGCCCGCGAGCAGCACGCAGTCCGATTCGCGCAGCGCAGTCCTGCGCGCATGGCGCATCTGCAGGCTCGCGTCACGGCCCAGCAGCCCACGCGCCATGCCCGAGAGATAGACCGGCACACCCAGGCCCCGAATCGCATCGACCACGTCGTCGGCCTTGGCCGACTCGACGATCGTCTGGCTGCCGATCACCAGCAACGGGCGCTCGGCCTTCGCGAAAGCCGCAGCCGCCTTCCCGACGGCGTTGTCGGTCGATTGCGGAACGGCCACCGTGCGCGCCACCGGCGCGTACGCCCGCCCGCTGCCGGCGAACATCTTCGCGGCGTGGCGGTTCAGATACCAGCGCAGCAGCCGCTCGGCGATCGCCTTGCCCTTGCCGGCCGCATCGGCATACCAGCCGCGGATGAGCTTTTCGTCGTAGAGCAGATCCACCGGACACTCGACGAAGGTCGGCCCCGGCACGCCCTCGCGCGCGACGGCGAGCGCCTGCTCGACCGCGGGGCCGAGGTCGGCCACGCGACGCACCTGCTTCAGCCACTTCACGTGCGGCGCGACGAGGGGCTTCTGGTCGATGTCCTGCAGCGCGCCGCGGCCCTGCAGCGCCGTCGGCGCCGCACCGCCGAGCAGCAGCACGGGCGACTGCGCGAGCTGCGCGTTCTTCAGCGCCGTGATGGTGTTGGTCAGGCCCGGCCCGGCGGTGACGGCCGCGACGCCGGTGGTGCCGGTGAGCCGCGCCACCGCATCGGCCGCAAACACCGCGGTGGCCTCGTCGCGCGTGTCGACGATGCGGATGCCGCGCGCCTTGGCCGCCACCAGGATCGGCGAGATATGCCCGCCGCACAGCGTGAAAATGACGCGCACGCCGTTGGCGGCGAGGGCCGCTGCGACGCGTTCGCCGCCGTGAGCTGGGATGTGGGGTTTTTCCATTTGCGATGCGCGGATCGATTGCGCCGTGAACGCGTGGTCGGGTATCGGATGCTAAGGCAGGCGTTGCCCCTGTTGCCGGCCCGTCAGCGCAGGTCACCGGGCGCACGCAACCGCACCTCGAGCCCCGAGGACACCAGGCTGGTCTCGATCGCCTGCGCAACCGCCCGTGCCTGGTCGGCGTGGCGCTGCGCGAGGTCATGCTGCCCCAGCGCCCCGGACAGGCGGGCCAGCGCAGCCTGCGCATCCATCTGGAGCCGCACGCGGCCGATCTGTTCTGCCAGCGCCGCGGCGCCGGCCAGCTCGGCCCGGGCCTGCACGTACGCCTTCTCGGCGAGCAGGGCCTCGCCGCGCCAGCGCCGCGCCAGCGCCTCGATCTCGCGCAGGCCGTTCGCTCGCGCGAGCGCGAGCATTTCGTCGCCATACGCTCGACAGCGGCTCGCATCACCGGCCGCGAGCGCGATCTCTGCCAACCCGTCGAGACATCGAACCATCAAGTAGCGCTCGGAGCTGCGGCGCGTCTGTTCGAGCGTGACCTGCAATGCCGGGGCGACGTCCTTCTGCCCGAGGCGCGATCGCGAGACGGCGACATGGGTCTCGATCGTCGGGCGCCAGAACATGATGCCGGTGTCGCGCCCGAGTGCGAGGCCGCGTTCCAGTTGCTCGAGCGCCTGTTCGTTCAAGCCGAGGTCGAGCAGGAGGTGCCCCATGAAGTCGTGGGCGATGAGCTGATAGCGCACCTGCCGCAGGCTCTCGAGCCAGCGCAAGGTCTCTCGCATCCGCGACCACGCCTCGCCGTAGCGCCCCGTGCACGCCCGCACATGATCGAGCCCGAGCAGCGTGGGCCCGATGTGCCATTGCAGGTCGGCGGCCCGCGCGATGGCGAGTGCAGCCTCGAAGCTCGCAACCGCGCGCGGGTAGTCGCCGAGACCCTTGGCGCCGACGCACGCGTGCCCGATCATCATCAGGTTCTCGCACTCGTAACCCTTGTCGCCGATGCCGCGGGCCAGGGCCAGCGACCGTGTGTAGCACTCGATCGCCGGCGCAGGCTCCGCGTTCGCGAAATGCGCCTCGCCGCGCCCGTGCCAGGCCTGCACCGCGACCAGATCGGCCAGGCCCGTGCGCTCGCAGATCTCGACCGCCTGCTGGTGGAACCCGATGGCCTGGTCGTTCCGCCCGGTGCTCCACGCGACCGTCCCGAGGTGATAGAGGGTGTCCGCGGCATGGCGCTCGTCGTTCATCGCGCGCGACTCCGCCAGCGCTTCGTTGAGGCACGCCGTGGCCTCGTCGTAGGCATCGGCGCGTCGATAGGCCATGCCGAGCTGGACCAGCGCGTCGCGCGTGCCTTGTCGATCTCCGCGGGCTCGCGCCGCATCGACGACACGGGCAATGTCGGCCACCGCGCCTTGCGTCTGTCCGACCTGCGCGCGCGCCGCCCCGCGCCGCCCGTAGATCGCCAGCCGCTGGCGCTGGTCGAGCGCCTCCGGGTGCAGCTCGGACAGCGCGACCGCGCGATCCAGCCAGTGCAAGGCATCGCGCATTGCGAACAGCGACTGCGAACGAACGCCCGCCAGCACAAGGTATCGCAGCGCCTTCGACCAGGCGTGAGCGCGCTCGAAATGCTCCGCAAGCTGGGCATCGCGTTCGTGCCCGTGTTCCTGCAGCTGGCCCTCGCCGCGGCGTTCCAGCGTTTCGGCAACCCGCTGATGCAACAGCCGGCGCCGCGCCCCGCCAATGTCGCGATAGACCACTTCGCGGACCTTGTCGTGGCTGAAATCGTAGACGCCGCCCTCGGCTTCCTCGCGCAGCAGACGGCGCCTGACGAGCGCCTCCATCGCGTCGAGCAGCTGCGCCTCGGGCTCGCGCCTCACCTCGAGCAGCGTGTCGAAGTCGAAGCGCCGGCCGAGCACCGCGGCGGTCTCGAGCAACGGCCGCAGCTCCTTGGGCACGTGCGCGAGTCGCACGCGCACGGCGGCACGCAGCGCATCCGGCAGCAGACCTGGTTCCGCATTCACCTGCGGTGCGAGCTGCGTCTCGCCCTCGCGCAGGGACTGCAGGATCGAGATCAGGAAGAACGGATTGCCCGCGGTTTCGCGATGCAGCCGCTCGGCCAATCCGGGTGTGCCCGGCATCGAATCGGCGTGCGCGGCGACGAGTGCTTCGGTGTCGGCAGGGCCCAGCCGGGCCAGCGACACCCGGCGCGCGGCGGTCTCGCGACGCAGGCTCTCGACCAGCTGCGCGAGCCGCTCGTCGTCGTCGACGTCGTCGTCGCGATAGGCGTACATCACCAGCACCGGACGTCGAGCGGCGCGACGGGCGAGGTACTGGAGCACCTGCGCGCTGGCGTCGTCGGCCCACTGGATGTCGTCCACCATCAGAATCAGCGGGCGGCCGCCGCGCGTCGCCTCGAGGAGCTGGTCCACCGCGCGTGGCAGGCGTGCCTGCCGGGCCTCGGGAAAGTCGTTCGACAGCGAGGGCAGGCCCGGCACCCGCTCGGCCAGCTCGGGAACCAGCGCGGCGAGCTCGGCGAGTGATACCGGCGCCAGATTTCGCAGCGCGGCATCCGACATGCGGTCGAGCGCGCGCGTGACCAGGTCGATCACGGGTTGGTACGGCGTCGCGCGTTCGATCTCGAAGCAGTTGGTCGCGAGGGTGGGCACGTTGCGCGCGCTCGCGTAGCGGGCGACCTCGCTCATCAACCGGCTCTTGCCGATCCCCGGCTCGCCTTCGATCAGAACGGTATGCCCGACGCCGGCGGCAAGCCGCGCGACGAGCCCGGTGAGCACGCCGAACTCGGCGCTTCGGCCGACGAAGGGTGTGGCGTCGCTGGTGGAGCCGCCCGCCGAGTCGGGCGCGCCCTGGATCGATGCACCCGGCGCGGCGGCGCGCGCGTCGGCGCCGACCGGCAGGGTGTCCAGCGGCAGACGGTCCGCAGCGCGCACCGCCCGTGCCGCGTCGAGAAAGTCGCGCCGCTCGTCCGCGGGAATCGCAAGCGACGCGGCCAGCCGTTCGGCAAGCTGGCGTGACGGGCGGCGCTCGTCGGCCTCGATCTTGCGGATCGAGAAACCCGAGCAGCTGACCCGTTGGGCGAGCGCCTCCTGGGTCAGATCCAGCGCCTTGCGGCGGCGGCGCAGCCAGTAGCCAAACGAAAGCGTCCGGTCGTGCACGTCGTCTGGCCCTCAGCCGCAGCCCATCCGAACCACTCTAGCAGCTTGTCCCGCTACTTGTCCCGCTTTGCGGGACCCCCGGCCCTTGCGCGCGGCGTGAAATGGCGCCCTGCCGATCGTGATCCACGGCAAACGTTTCCATCCCCGTCAACAGGAGCAAGACCATGCCAGCAGCAACCCTATTCGAGCGCCTCGGCGGCGAGGACGGCATCACCCGCCTCGTCACCGACATCGTCGACAACCACTACCGCAACCCGCTCATCCGCACCCGGTTCGAACAAATCAAGGACCGCGCCGCGGTGGAGCGCCACTCGGTGGAGTTCCTGTGCGCCGGCAGCGGCGGGCCCCAGGCCTACACCGGCCGGGATCTGCTTTCGGTCCACAAGGGCATGAACATCAGCGAGCAGGAACTCATCGCCGCGATCGACGACATCGTCGCGGCGATGACCAAGAACGACCTCGACCCTTCGGTACAGAACGAAGTGGTCGCCATCCTGTATTCGCTGAAGGGCGACGTGCTGCGGCGCTGACCCGCGGACCCATGTACCCGAACGGCGGATTTCCACAACCCATGGAGAACCTAGTGAACACATTCAAGCGCTTGTTTCGATTCACGGTTGCGGCATCCATCGCGATCGCTGCAACGGCAGTCCATGCCGACGCCGTCACCGACTGGAATATCAAGGCCAACGACATCATCGTGGCGGGACGGGTGGGTGCGCCACCTGCCAACCGCGCACTGGCGATCGCGAACGTCGCGGTGTTCGAAGCCGTCAACGCCATCACGGGGCGTTACCCGGCCTCTGGCCGGATCACGCTGGAAGCCGCAGCCGGCGCATCGGTCGACGCAGCGGTCGCGGCGGCCATGCGTGGCACCCTAGGCAAGTTGCTGGCGCCGCAGCAGGCCGACGTCGAAGTGGCGTATCAGGCGGCGCTGGCCGCGCTGCCCGATGGGGCGGCGCGCAGCGCCGGCATCGCCGTGGGAGAGAGGGCGGCGGCGGCCATCATGGCCTTGCGCGGCGGCGACGGCGCGGCCGCCCCCGACAGCTACGTGCCGTTCACCGCGCCGGGTGTCTACGTGCCGACGGCGTCGCCCGTGGTGCCGCATTGGGGCAAGCGCAAGCCCTGGGTCCTGGCCTCGGGCGACCAGCTCAGGCCGGGCGCGCCGCCGGCCCTGTCCAGCGAAGTCTGGGTCCGCGACTACAACGAGATCAAGGCCCTGGGCGGCAAGGCCAGCACCCAGCGCAGCGCTGCGCAGACCGAGATTGCGCGCTTCTGGGAGGCCACCCAGCCGGTGATCTACTACCCGATGGCACGCGCCGTGGCCTTGCAGCCCGGCCGCGAGGTGACGCAGAACGCCAGGCTGCTGGCCGCCGCGGGCATGGCGATGGACGACGCGTTGATCGCGATCTTCGACGCCAAGTACGCCTACAACTTCTGGCGCCCCGTGACCGCGATCCGTAACGGCGAGAAGGACGGCAACGACGCCACCGAACGCGACCCGGCGTGGACGCCCTTCATCGACACGCCGATGCACCCGGAATTCCCCTGCGCTCATTGCGTCCTCAGCGGATCACTTGGTGCAGTGCTGCAAGCCGAGATCGGCAACGGACCGGTGCCCCGGCTCGCCACCACCAGCCCCACCGCACCGGGTGTGACGCGCTCGTGGGCCAGCATCGCCGAATTCACGCAGGAGGTGGCCAACGCGCGCATCTACGACGGCGTGCACTTCCGCAATTCGACCGAGGTCGGCACGGCGCTGGGCCGCACGGTCGGTGAGATGGTCGCCGCGAAAGTCCTGCGCTAGCAGCCCGCGCGCCGTCGCGTCTGCAGCGCTGCGTCGTTTCATTCATCACCACACACCCAAGGAGAACAACCATGTCTGCAGTTGTTTCAACATCGTCGCCCGCAATCGATCTCGCGGCTGTCAAGATGCGCCAGCAGGCCGCCTGGTCCACCGGCAACTATGCGGTCGTCGGCACCACGCTGCAGATCGTCGGCGAGAACCTGTGCGAGGCGCTCGACCTGCGCGCAGGCAGCCGCGTGCTCGACGTCGCCGCGGGCAACGGCAACGCCACGCTCGCCGCCGCGCGCCGCTGGTGCGAGGTGACCTCAACCGACTATGTGCCCGCGCTGCTCGAATCCGGACGCGCGCGCGCGCAGGCCGACGGCTTCACGATCCGGTTCCAGGACGCCGATGCCGAAAACCTGCCGTTCGCTGACGCGTCGTTCGACGCGGTCATGTCGACCTTCGGCGTGATGTTCACCCCGAACCAGGACAAGGCGGCAGCCGAGCTCGCGCGCGTCTGCAAGCCCGGCGGCAGGATCGGCCTGGCCAACTGGACGCCCGAGAGCTTCATCGGACAGCTGTTCAAGACCATCGGCAAGTACGTCCAGCCTGCGCCGGGCGTCAAGTCGCCCGGGCTGTGGGGCACGAGGGCAAGGCTCGACGAGCTCTTCGGTACGACCGCGCGGGAGATCCGCACGACCAGCCGCGACTTCACGTTCCGCTACCGCTCGCCGGAGCACTGGATCGAAGTCTTCCGCACTTACTACGGTCCGATGAACAGGACTTTCGGCGCGCTCGATGGCGAGAAGCAGGCCGCCTTCACCCGCGACCTGCTGGCGCTCATGGAGAGCCGAAACCGCTCGGGCGACGCGACACTGGTGCTGCCGAGCGAATACCTCGAAGTGGTGATCGAGCGGAAGTGACGACGCGAGACTGAACCCCGCGGCGAGCGGCAGCTTTCGGGAAAGGCATCGTCGGCGTCTGACCGCGGCATCGACGCCCGATCTGCCAATGCTGCGCTTGCGCGCGCCACCGGCAGCGGCGTGCCGATCCGGTCAATGCATCAGCGTCACGACGATCAGCACCAATGCCAGGGCCTGGAAGGCCACGCGCATCGTCATCCAATCGGCGCTGCTGCGATGCCCGACCTCGCCATGACGGGCCATGGCCGCGACACCGAACGCCAGCGAGCCGACCACGCCCAACATCGCGGCGATGATCAGAAACGTCATCATGCTCATGATGCCTCCTTGCTGCAGCCGGCGGTGCGGGCGGGTCGCATTTGCGCCCCTCGGCACCGGCCGCCGTTTGCTACGGTCCACCCTGGCGCCCAAACTACTCTCCGGGCCCGCGACGTTCTTGATCTGGCGCAACCTCGGTGCGCGGGCAGGCGTGCCGGGGCGAACCCGGCCGGCGGCGGAGGAACCGGAGCGGGCGATTCGGGTACGCTCTTGCGAGATCAAGTCCTGCGAGAGCCCGATGAGCCGCCACCACGCCAATCTGATCCGTTCGATCTTCCACGATCCGCCTAGCGGCAACGTGCACTGGCGCGATATCGAATCGCTGCTGAAGCATGTCGGCGCGTTGCTGGAGCCGATCTCCGGCGCGAGGATCCGCGTGAAGCTCAATCACATGGAAGACGTACTGCACCGGCCGCACCACAGCAACACGCTCGATGCCAAGTCGCTGCTGCATCTGCGCGGGTTTCTCGCGCGTGCAGGGGTCACGCCGTCGATCTACGAGACCAAGAGCGCTACGCCCGAGTGAGGCGAAGGCGCCGCGCTACGGGATCGCGAGCACGACATTGCCTACGGCGCGCCCTTGCGCGACGAGCTCATGCGCCTGCGCGATCTGCGCGAGCGGCAGGCGTTCGGCGATGTTGTGGCTCAGCGCGTTGCGTTCGAGCAGGCCCGTCAGCGTGGCGATGGCGCGCTCGCGATCGCGGTCTTCGAGGTTGTAGACGATGAAGAAGCGCAGCACGACGTTCTTGACGATCAGCGGAAAGAACGGCAGGTTGAACTGCGCCGCGCCGCTGCCGTAGACGACGCAGTCGCCGCCGGGGCGGATGATGTCGACATCGAGCGCGGCGTTGGCCGCGATGTCGACCTCGATGATGCGATCGACGCCTTTGCCCTGGGTGGCCTGGCGCACGCGCTCGGCGACGTTCTCGCGCCGGTAGTCGATGACCGTGTCCGCGCCCGCTGCCGTCGCGAGCGCGGCCTTCTGCGCGCTGCTCACTGTCGCCAGCACCTGGCGCGCCCCGAGCAGACGGGCGAACTGCACCGCGTAGTGGCCGACCGCCCCGGCGCCGCCGGCCACCAGCACGCTGCAGTCCTGCACGCCGCCTCCGGTCAATACCGCGTGCAGCGCAGTCAGCGCCGGGATCCCGAGGCATGCGCCGGCCTCGTCGCTGACGCCGGCCGGCAACACCACGGCCTGGCGTTCCGGCAGCACGACATACTGCGCCGCCGTGCCGAAGGCGCGGCCCCAGGCGGCATTCCAGACCCAGACGCGCTGGCCGATGCGCCCGGGCGCCACACCGGCACCGACCGCATCGACGACACCCATGCCGTCGCTGTGCGGGACGATGCGCGGGAAGGGCAGCACCGTGCTGCGCAGACCCGCGCGCGACTTGACGTCCGACGGGTTGACGCCCGACCAGCGCAGGCGCACGCGCAACTCGCCGGAGCCGGGCGCGGGATCCGGCAACTCGGAGCGCTGCAGCACCTCGCTTGCCGGCCCGGTGCGTTCATAGAAGGCTGCTTGCATCGATCTACCCCTGTGTCGAGATCGTTCGATTCTGAACTCTGCGGCGCCGGCCGCCGGCCAGGCGCTTGCGCAACTCCTCGACCCACAACACGGCGCTCGCGCAGGCGACGATCGGCCACAGGTCGGCCAGCGGCAACGGCATGGTGTGGAAGAGCGCGTTCATCGCGGGTGCATAGATCACCAGGCCCTGCAAGGCGATGCTCAGCAGCAAGCCACCCAGCAACCAGCGGTTGCGCAGCACGCCCAGACGCAGCGTCGAGCGCCACGCCGACTGGCAGTTGAGCACGTTGAACCACTGGCACACGGCCAGCATCGTGAAGGTCTCGGTGCGCACGACCTCCAGCGGCACGCTTGAATCCAGGCGCCAGACGAACCAGCCGAAGCACACCGCAACGGTGGTGCTGGCCATCAGTGCGATGCGCCAGCGCATCGCGCGGTCCAGCAGCGGGTCGCCGCGCGGCACCGGCGCGCGGCGCATCTCGTCGCCCTCGGGCGGGTCCATCACCAGGTTGATCGTCAGCGTGCCCTCGGTGACGATGTTGATCCACAGGATCTGCACGGCGGCCAGCGGCAGCGGGTAGCCCGCCAGCAGCGCCAGCAGCAACAGCGCGACTTCGTCGATCGAGGTCGCGAACAGGTACAGGATCACCTTCTTCAGGTTCGCGTAGACCACCCGGCCTTGTTCGACGGCGCCGACGATGGTGGCGAAGTTGTCGTCGGTGATCACGATCTTGGCGGCGCTCTTGGCCACGTCGGTGCCGGTGACGCCCATCGCCACGCCGACGTCGGCGCGCGCCAGCGCGGGCGCATCGTTGACGCCGTCGCCGGTCATCGCGACCACCTCGCCACGCGACTGCAGCGCCTCGACGATGCGCAGCTTCTGCGCCGGCTGCACGCGCGCGAACACCGCGATGCTGTCGAGCCCGTCGATCAGTTCGGCGGGGCCCATGCGCTCGAGCTCGACGCCGTCGACCGCCGCGTCGCCTTCGCGCGCGATGCCGAGCTGGCGCGCGATCGACAGGCCCGTCAGCTTGTGGTCACCGGTCACCATCACCGGCCGGATGCCGGCGTTCCGGCATTCATCCACCGCAGCCTTGACCTCGTCGCGCGGCGGGTCGATCTGCCCGATCAGGCCGAGCAGCCGCGCTCGGTTCCCGAGCGCGTCGAGACCGGTGGCCGGGTCCCAGGCCTCGCCGTCGATCGCGGCCACGGCGAGCACCCGCAGCGCGCGCGCGGCCATCCGCTCGACTGCAGCCCGGGCGGCGCCGTGAAGGGCCGCATCCGCCGCGCACAGGCGCAACACGGCCTCGGGTGCGCCCTTGATGAACACCCGGTGCGACCCGTCGGCCAGGCGGTGGCGCGTGGCCATCACGCGCAGGTCGGAGTCGAACGGAAGCTCCGCGTCGCGCGGCGCGCTGGCGCGCAGCGCATCGATGTCGACGCCGGCCTTGGCGGCGGCGACCAACAGAGCGCCTTCGGTCGGATCGCCCAGCACCGACCAGTCGCCTCGATCGTCCTCGGGCGGCAACAGCCCGGCGTCGTTGCACAGCACGGCTGCCTGAAGGAGCGCACGCATCGGTGCATCGGGCTCGATCGCTTGTCCGCCAATGCACAACGCTCCCGCCGGGGCATAGCCGGTGCCCGTCACCGCCACCTCGGGCCGATCGGTCAGCCACAGTGCGCAGACGGTCATCTCGTTGCGCGTCAGCGTGCCGGTCTTGTCGGTGCAGATCACAGTGGTCGAGCCGAGCGTCTCCACCGCCGAGAGCCGGCGGATGATCGCGCCGCGCGCGGCCATGCGCTGCATGCCCACGGCCAATGCGATCGTCATCGCCACCGGCAGGCCCTCGGGCACCATCGAGACCATCTGGCTGATCGCGACCATCAGCAGCTCGGTCAACGGCAGTTGCCGCGCCAGGCCGAGCAGCACGATCAGCACGAACAGGCCGAGTGCCGCGCCGACCAGCCAGCGCCCGAACTGCTCGAGGCGGCGCTGCAGCGGCGTCTTGGGCTCCTCGGCATGTTCGGTCAGGCGCGCGATGCGGCCGACCTCGGTTTGCGCGCCGGTGGCCACCACCACGGCGCGCGCGCGGCCGGCGGTGGCAAAGGTGCCCGAGAAAACCATGTTGTGCCGGTCTGCCAGCGCCGTCGCCTCGGGCAGCGCGCGCAGCGCCTTGACCACCGGCACCGATTCGCCGGTCAATGCGGCCTCGGCCACCTGCAGCTGCCTGGCCTCGATCAGGCGCGCGTCGGCGCCGATCGCGTCGCCCGCTGCCAGCAGCAGCAGGTCGCCCGGCACCAGCGCGCGCGCCTCCAGCAGCTGCTCCTGGCCGTCGCGCACGACGCTTACGCGCAGCGCAGACAGGCGCCGCAGCGCCGTCATCGAGCGCTCGGCGCGGCCCTCCTGCATCGCGCCGACCAGCGCGTTGACGACCACCACCGCGAGGATCACGGCGGCATCGGCGTGATGGCCCAGCCCGGCCGCGAGTGCCGCGGCCACGAACAGGATGTAGATCAGCGGGCTCTTGAACTGGCGCAGCAGGACGCGCCAGGCCGGCTGCCTGGGCGGCTCGGGCAGCGCGTTCGGCCCATGCGCGGCGAGTTGCGCGCGAACCTGCGCGTCAAGCAGGCCCCGGCTCGGGTCGCAGCCCAGCCGTGCCAACACGTCGCCGATCTCCAGCGCGTGCCACGCCAGCTCCTGTCCGCGCATGCCCACAGTATCGGCGCAGGGCGCGGCCCGGCGGGCGCTCGTGTGCCCGCGGTTTGAGTTCGGTCAGATCGCGCGGCGCGTGTCAGGGCGATGGGGTCGGCGTGCCCGGAACCCTCATCAGATCGCGCAGGATCGAGCTGCCAAACAGATCGTCCAGCGGCCGCACGCCGGTATGCATCAACGTTTGCATCGATTGCATCCACGACTTCAGGCCGTCGCCCTGGCTGGCGTCCATTGTCGACTTCGCCTTGACCAGCGCCTCGGTGGCGCTCTGGACGGCGGCGTCATACAACTCCTGCGCCGACTTGATCGCGGCCGCGGAGTCGAATCGCATCAACTCCACTTGTAGCGCCATCAGCTCGGACAGATCGCTCGTCTGGTGCAGCCGCTGCTGGATCTCCTCGTAGCGCTTCAACGCGATGTGCGTCATGTCCCATTCGACCTTGCGCATCGCCTCGACGCCGCGCAGCCATGCCGTGGCCGACTGCAGTGCGAAATCGAGCTGGTCGCGCGTGAGCCCGACCCAGCCCTCTGGCGCCGACGTCATAGCAACGGGCGCGCTGGCGGTTTCGATCTTGTTGACGCTCGCCGGGCGGCTGGTCTTGCGTGGATTCCTTGCCATGCTGTTCTCCTTGCGGCCGCCAGCGGGCGACGGGCAATCACCCCACACCGGCCTGTTGAGAGACTAATGCGAGTGAGCGGCCCTGCATTGATTGGCGTCACTCGCCGCATAGGTATCACGCGACCATGGTCGGACGCTTACGGCTGCAGCACCGCGGCGCCGATCAACGCGCCGCGGCGCAGCCGGTCCAGGGCTTCGTTCGCCTGTTCCAGCCCGAAGACAGTCGTCGACACGTCGAGGCGCTGCTCGCGCGCCAGCGCCAGGAACTCGTCGCCGTCGCGCCGTGTCAGGTTCGCCACGGAGACCAACTGGCGCTCCTGCCACAGCAACGAGTAGGGAAACGTTGGGATATCGCTCATGTGAATGCCCGCACACACCACACGGCCGCCCTTGCGCACCTGGGCCAGCGCCGCCGGCACCAGCGCGCCGACCGGCGCGAACAGGATCGCCGCGTCGAGCCGCTGCGGCGGCTGTTCGTCCGACCCGCCTGCCCACGCTGCGCCGAGCGCACGCGCATGGTCCTGCGCCGCCCGGTCGCCGGGGCGCGTGAAGGCGTGGACCGTGCGGCCCTGCGCCCGTGCCACCTGGGCGATCAGGTGTGCGGCGGCGCCGAAGCCATAAAGCCCGAGCACCCGCGCGTCGCCGGCGGCCTTGAGCGAGCGCCAGCCGATCAGCCCGGCGCACATCAGCGGCGCGGCCGACACGTCGTCCATCGCCAGGCCCTCGAGCGAGAAGCAGTAGCGCGCGTCGGCCACCGCATGGGTGGCGAAGCCGCCGTCGCGCGTGTAGCCGGTGAAGACCGGCTGGTCGCAGAGGTTCTCGGCCTGCATGCGGCAGTACGGACAGACGCTGCAGGTGCCGCCCAGCCACGGCACGCCGACGCGCTGGCCCGGCTGCAGCGCGCTCACGCCAGCGCCGAGCGCTTCGACGCGGCCGACGATCTCGTGCCCCGGTACCAGCGGCAGGCGCGGCAGCGCCAGGTCACCGTCGACGATGTGCAGGTCGGTGCGGCACACGGCGCAGGCAAGCACCCGCAGCCGCACCTCGCCCGGGCCGGGCACCGGCAACTCGCGCTGCACGGGCACCAGCGGCGTGCGCGCGGCGTTCAGCGTCATCGCCAGCATCTGGCCGATCCTCCAAGCCGCAGTCGACATACCTGACCGACCCTGGTCGCGGCGCGCAGACCAGGCCCTGTTCTCACAACGGACGCATCTCGAATCCATAGTCTGAACAGGCCCTGATGCAGCCGTCTTGACTTGTCTCAACGCGATCGCGCGCCGCAGCGGCGAGCATGGCGTCAAACGACGGAAGAAGCCATGACGAATGACGTCGCAGGGAGGCGTGGGCAGGACTATCCGGCGCTGGACCTGCCGTTGAAGACATGGGTCGGGCGGATGACGCACGGCATCAGCCCGGCCGCCGTGTCGGCCTCGGTGGCCGATTGGTGGGTGCACTTGGCGGTGTCGCCAGGCAAGCAACTCGCGCTGCGCGAAAGCGCGGTGCAGAAGATGATGCAGTGGCTGATGTTCCTGCAGGCGTCGGCGGCCGGCAAGTGCCCGCCCTGCGTGAAGCCCGCGCCGAACGACAAGCGGTTTTCGCGTCCGCAATGGGAAGAGGCTCCGTACAACGCGATGTCTCAAGGCTTCCTGTTGTGGGAGCAGTGGTGGCGCGAGGCCAGCACCGGCGTGCGCGGCGTGGCGCATCACCATGAGGAAGTGGCGTCGTTCGTGCTGCGCCAGGCCGTCGACATGACCTCGCCGTCGAACTACGTGCTGGGCAATCCGGAAGTGCTGGAGGAGACGCTGAACACCGCCGGCCAGAACCTGATGCGCGGAGCGGCCAACTGGTGGCGCGACGCGTTGGCCGTCATGACCGGCGGTGGCCCCAAGGGCGAAGAGAAGTTCATTCCCGGCAAGGCAGTGGCGCTGACGCCGGGCAAGGTGGTGATGCGCAACCGGTTGATCGAGCTGATCCAGTACGAACCCGTGCATCGCAAGGTGCACCCGGAGCCGGTGCTGATCGTGCCGTCGTGGATCATGAAGTACTACATCCTCGACCTGTCGCCGCACAACTCGATGGTGAAGTATCTGGTCGATCGCGGCCACACGGTGTTCATGATCTCGTGGCGCAACCCCGGCGCCGAGGACCGCGACCTCTCGATGGACGACTACCTGACGCTGGGAGTCCTCGCCGCGCTCGATGCCGTGCAGAAGATGCTGCCCCGCTGCGGCATACATGCCATGGGTTATTGCCTGGGCGGCACGCTGCTGACGGTCGCCGCGGCGGCGCTGGCGCGCGAGGCGAAGTCGCCGCTGAAGACCTTGAGTCTGGTGGCCGCACAGATCGACTTCGACGACCCGGGTGAACTGGGCCTGTTCATCGACGAGAGCCAGATCGCGTTCCTCGAGGACATGATGACCGAGCGCGGCTACCTGGACGGCCGCCAGATGTCCGGGGCCTTCGCGTTGATCAACTCGAAGGACCTGGTGTGGTCCAAGCTCGTGCACGAGTACCTGATGGGCGCGAAGACCCCGCTCACCGACCTGCGCGCCTGGAACGCCGACGCCACGCGGATGCCGATGCGCATGCACAGCGAGTACCTGCGCCGCCTGTATCTGAACAACGATCTGGCCGAAGGGCGCTACGAGGTGCGAGGCCGGCCGGTGGCGGTGCACGACATCGAGGTTCCGATGTTCGTCGTCGCCACCGAGCGCGACCACGTGTCGCCGTGGAAGTCGGTGTACAAGATCCATCTGTTGACCCACGCGGAGATCCAGTTCGTGCTCACCTCGGGCGGCCACAACGTGGGCGTCGTCAATCCGCCGTCGGGGCCGGGTGCCAGCCGCGAGGCCAGCTATCGCCAGGCGCTGCGCAAGGCGGGTGCCCCGTACCAGGATGCGCAGACCTGGCTCGATGCCGCGACCCCGCACCCGGGATCGTGGTGGCCTGCGTGGCAGGCCTGGCTGGCCGCGCACTCGGGCGCGCCGGTGCTCGCGCCACCGATCGGCGGCAGGGGGCCGCAGCGGCTGAAGCCGCTGTACGACGCGCCCGGTCGCTATGTGCATCTGAGCTGATGGGCAGGCACGCACGATAGGGCGGGTCGCGATGAAACCGGTCGATTCGATGTCGGTCTCGGCCCGGTTGGTCGAATCGCTGCGCGAACAGTTCGAGCGCCAGGGCCTCGAGCCGGTGTTGATCGAGACCCACATCTCCTGGGTGCTGCTGGCGGGTGACTTCGCCTACAAGATCAAGAAGCCGGTGCAGCTCGGATTCCTCGACTTCACGACGCTCGATGCGCGGCGCCACTTCTGCGCGGAGGAGCTCCGCCTCAACCAGCGCATGGCGCGCAGCTTGTACATCGCGGTGGTGCCGATCCATGGCGACCCGCTGGCGCCAAGCTGGGACGCGAGCGGGCCGGCGATCGAATATGCGGTGAAGATGCACCGCATGAGTGCGGACGCATTGGCCAGCGTCCGGCTCGCGCACGACCAGCTGACCGCGGTCGACCTGGTGCGGTTTGCGCAACGGTTGCAGGAGTTCCACCGCGCCGCACCGGTGGCCGCCGCGGGCGGCGAGTATGCGACGCCGCAGCGCATCGAGGCCGACGCGCTGCGTACGGTGGCGGCGCTGCCGCCGGGCGAGCCCGCGGCGGTCGGCGAGGCGCTGCGGCAATGGTTCGACGCGCAGGCCGCGGCGCTGGCGCCGGTGTGGGCACAACGCCTGGCCGCCGGGCAGGTGCGCGAGTGCCACGGCGACCTGCACCTGGACAACGTCGTCGTGCTCGAACACGAGGTCACGGCTTTCGACTGCCTGGAGTTCGATGCCGGGCTGCGCTGGATCGACGTGCTCAACGATGTGGCCTTCCTGACGATGGATCTGCATGCCCATGGCCGCCCCGATCTGGCCAACGTGTTTCTCAACGCCTATCTGGAGGCCGGCGGCGACTACGACGGCCTGCCGGTGCTGCGGTTCTACATGGTCGGCCGCGCGCTGGTTCGCGGCATGGTCGCCGCGCTGCGCGAAGGGCAGGGCGGCGTGCGGCCGGTGGCCCCGGGTTCGTCGCCCTATCTGGCGCTGGCGCAGCGACTGTCGCGCCAATGGGACCCGCGCCTGCTGATCACGCATGGGCTGCCGGGTTCGGGCAAGACCTTCGTGTCGGGCCGGCTGCTCGAACACACCGGCGCGATCCGTGTGCGCTCGGATGTCGAGCGCACACGGCTACTGGGCAGTGACCGCTACGCCGCCGGCGATACCGTGCAGGTCTACGGCCGGCTCGGCGCGGTGGCGCGTACGGCCTTGTCGTCGGGCTACCCGACGATCGTCGACGCAGCCTGCCTGAAACGCGCCGAGCGTGATGCATTGCGTGCGGTGGCCGACGCGCTCGGGGCTCCGTTCGCCATCCTCGACTGCACGGCGCCGATCGAGGTGCTGCGCGAGCGTGTACGCGACCGCCAGCGGCGCGGCGACGACGCGTCGCAGGCCGACGAAGCCGTGCTGCAACTGCTGCTCGACCGTCAGGAGCCGCTCGATGCCGATGAAGAGCAAGGCGTGATCCGGGTCGACACGCAACAGCCGGCGTCGGTCGGTGCAATCACCGCGGCCTGGCTCAGGGCCACGCCGTCGGGGGGCGGCTGACGCCACGCGCCTGTCCCCTTTTGGGGCCATGCGTGCGGGCTTGGGTCAGCGCTTCCAATGCACGCGCACCAGGTTCTCGTCGTCGCTGTAGCGCAGATCCAGGTCACCGCGGTAGGCACGGTGCAGCGCCTCGCCGATGTCGCGCGCCAAGTGGACGTCGGTGGTCGTCACCAGCAGGCCCTGGTCTACGTCCTTGATGGCCATGATGCGTTCCAGCGGGTGTTCGGCCTTGGCGTGTTCGGCGCGGTGCTTTACCAGGTGCATCAACTCATCGCGGTGCTCACGAGCGAAGTCACCCTCGATCTTCAGATAGCCCGCGGGGAAATCGTCCCGGATGCGCTGGCACGCGCTGCACACCAGCCCTGGGGCCTTGGAGGCGACTCGCTCCTTCCACTGCCAGCGCCCGTCTTCGTAGACGGCTCCGCAGTCGGGGCACCAAGTCGGTTCGGCCGGCTTGGCACGCAGGCGATAGGCATCGTGATCCTTCTCGCCCACGCCACCGCGGGCCTGCTCGTGTGTACCGAGGGTATGGAATCGTGAGGCTTTCGAATGTGTCGTCATGGTCTTTGAGGTCCGTTCGCCTACGATCATCTGCGCCGGCCCGCGTTCGCGATTGCGCTGGCTCAATCGTGCTTCGCTTGCGGCGCGCGGCCGTGCTCGAAACCGGGGTCTGCGGCTTTACGCCGCCGTGAAAACAGGTAAGGCTCGAGCCGTGAGCGTTCGCAATCTCGACCGTCTGTTCCAGCCGCGCTCGGTGGCCGTGATCGGCGCGTCCGACCGCGAGCGCAGTCTTGGCGCGCTGGTCATGCGCAACCTGTTGCAGGCGCGCTTCGACGGGCCGGTCTGGCCGGTGAATCCCCGGCACGGCCAGGTTGCCGGCATTGCCGCCTGGGCCGATGTGACCGCGCTGCCAGAAACTCCCGACCTGGCCGTGATCTGTACGCCGGCGCCCACCGTACCGGGGCTGATCGACGCGCTGGGCCGCAAGGGCACGCGGGCGGCGGTCGTGCTCAGCGCGGGCCTGCAATCGGCCCATCTGCCCGACGGCCGCAGCCTCCAGCAGGCGATGCTCGACGCCGCGCGGCCGTACCTGCTGCGCGTGCTCGGCCCCAACTGCCTGGGGTTGCTCGTGCCTTCGGCGAGGCTGAACGCGAGCTTCGCGCAGGCCGATGCGCTGCCGGGCCACCTGGCATTCGTCTCGCAATCGGGCGCGCTGGCCACCGCGCTGCTCGACTGGGCCAACTCGCGCGGCATCGGCTTCTCGCACTTCATCTCGCTGGGCGACAGCGCCGATGTGGACGTCGGCGACGTGCTCGACTACCTGGCGTGCGACGCGGGCACCTCGGCCGTGCTGATGTATCTCGAGTCCGTGCGCGCGGCGCGCAAGTTCATGTCGGCCGCGCGCGCCGCCGCACGCAACAAGCCCGTCATCGTCGTCAAGGCGGGCCGTGCGCCCGAGGGTGCCAAGGCCGCGGCCTCGCACACCGGCGCGCTGGCGGGTTCGGATGCGGTGTACGACGCGGCGTTCCGGCGTGCCGGCATGCTGCGCGTGAACACGCTGGCCGACTTGTTCGATGCCGCGGAAACCGTGGCGCGCGCGCGGCCGCTGGTCGGCGAGCGGCTGGCCATCGTCACCAACGGCGGCGGGGCCGGCGTGTTGGCCGCCGACGCGATGTCGCTCTACGGCGGCACGCTGGCGCGCCTGAGCGATGCCACCTGCGCGCAGCTCGACGCTCACCTGCCGGCCACCTGGTCGCGCGGCAACCCGGTGGATCTGATCGGCGACGCGCCGATAGAGCGCTACACGGCGGCGCTGCAGATCCTGCTGCGCTCCGGCGAGGTCGACGCGATCCTGTTCATGCACGCGCCGACCGCGGTGGTGCCGAGCACGCAGATCGCGCAGGCCTGCATCCCGCTGATGCGCGACGCCGCCAAGCCGGTGCTGACCTGCTGGCTGGGCGCCGCCGTGGTGCAGCAGGC